>JGI24158J21664_10004712_pt1 | contig 17603 bp, 10 predicted proteins | sample Ectturendosymbi3_FD_21664 | JGI IMG/M metagenome (IMG submission 21664)
GACATGGTTGTCGTTGAGAAGAGCGGTGAAGAGCATCTTTGCGCTGAAGCGTGTTAGGGTTAGGGTTAGTGTTAGGGTTAGTGTTAGGGTTAGTGTTAGGGCTAGGGTTAGTGTTAGGGTTAGTGTTAGGGTTAGGGTTAGGGTTAGGGTTAGGGTTAGCTGTTCAGAGTGCCGTACGGTTAGCCCCAGAAGCTAGCCATACGGCGCCGTACGGCTAGACACTGCCTTAATGTTTATACCAAGCAACCAGGATAGACGCCGGCAGCACGTCGAACTTCGCTCGCATGGCAACCGACGCAACCAAGCGTAAACATTATTGCAAGTGTAAACACTTTCCTCAGCTTGGCTTGGCTCAGCCTTTCTTGGCCCCAGTGTAAACCAGCTTTAACGCAACACAGCACTGTTTACAATAACATTGAAAAGACAGGAAGCTTGATTATACTCGCTTCGTGCTCCTTTTGGAGTGCCACGAGCGGTGTGTGGGCGCTATCTTTGCTTGCTCTGCACCGTGGGACACTATCCTACTGTACAAGGTAGCCAGTGTGATGACATTGTAGCTGAATGCAAAAATGCAACACACGCTGTTTATATCTCAAACTGAAAAGTCGTTGATGCTATTAGAAAGTACCTTTGCTGAGGAAAAAAAAGCATATAGCATCATTGGTTTACATTCCAGTGGTTCTCTACCTTTTGTTGGTGATGTACCCTTTGGGCAATATTTTGTCTATCAAGTACGCCATGACTGTGATCATGAGCACAATAATTATTAGAAATGTACCTATGATTATTGTGCTGTTACATTAAAATTTCGTTATGAAGACATTAAAAAAATTCGTATACCCCTTGAGTACCTTGGAGTACCCAACGGGTACGCGTACCTCCATTTGAGAACCACTGATTTGCAATGCGGTCAAAACCATATACCAGCTTATCAAAAATATAAGAAAATTGAAGTTTGCAAGTTTTATTCCTACAAAAAGTCAAGATCTACTTTTAGAGTTTAGCAAACTTGACTGAACTGTTGATAACAAGCAAGAAGCCCAACGATGACGATGGCAGCAATGAACGGTGCTTGGATAGTATAAACCAGGGTTGGGCCAGCTTGTTCGATGGAAGAGGCATTTGCATAAAACCAAAAACACCAGCGAGCCGCAAAATCAATTTATAGCGTCAATACAAATACAACAAAGAATGCAAGTTTTACATAAAATGACTTACAGTAATTGAAACACAAATAAACGCAATCATGGGCGTAACGAGGTTAGATAGTGCCCGGGCCAAGAAGCATGTATGGTGCCCCCATGTTCGAACCTAAGGTTTTTCGGAAGCAAATGTACTGTATTGAAGAAAATATTTGCGACGTTGACGGGACTTTTTAGCGCCCCCCGCAGTGATTTGGCGCCCGCCCCAGGGATGTAATGCTAACAAAAAAAGGTGTGGCAACGCACCCAAAAACTAGCCATTTTAAAACAGCTTCAAACTCATGTTAAAGCAAAACTTGAAAGAAGTGTGGGAACGCCATTCCCACGCGTTCCCGCCCCACTACACCCCTGCCCATACCAGTGATTCGGCGCCCGGGAAATTGCGCCCCCCTTTCCCCTCCTCGTTACACCCCTGAACGCAATGCAGTATCTACCAATATTAGGTTTGTGCTTTATTTGAGTCTCCGAAAATCTGGACAAATGTTGTTGTCAAAGCTCTGCGAATTAATTCTACCACGTGTTGATTTGTTAGGGCTGCAGGATGTTTTGATTTTACGAACTTCATTACACAGAATAAAAATTCACAGCAATATATCGTGCTAACTACAGAAATGAGTTGTACACTGGCCTTTTAAATTCTGGGTACTTCCTGTATTCTGTGCCTAGAAATCAACTGTAGAGCGGCACTGACTGAAAATTTTTAGATCCAGAACCTCGCCAGAAAGTCTTCAATACGTTTGCGCAAGGTGACGTCACATTCTGAAAATTCATATTAAACTTAAAACGCAGCATTTGGAAATTATGGTTCACATAGCGGGAAAGTTAATTCTAAAATTATAAATATTTTACCACAAATACCTATAATATACTCGTAGTTTGCACCTAAAACTGTTTGAACGAGCTTAACAAAAGGAATTGGGACTTCATAATTGTCATTTAATTGACGGTGATTGTTAGAGATATCATATCACAATGAAAGGCAGATGTTAACAAATAATTTGCAAGAAACGAGAATCAAGTCTATCGTTCAGTTGTGAAGACACTGTTATCGAAGCAACAAACCTGAGGCCGGTCAAAGCAGTGCACCGCAATGAACGTTTTCTTGCATTAGCGCAAATTGATAAGCATTACCATGAGCTTAAGCGAATTTTGTTTAAAATGCATGCACATTGGGTTTCTTACTGACCGAAATACGCGTGCATAAACCTCTGTCCACAAATGACAGAACGGATTGATGAAAACTCCAATGATTTCTAGCATTTCATATTTCAACTTGGGGGTCTTGACGTTTTGTTTCAAGGGATAAGCTCACAAAAGCCCGTCTTTCATTTCAGTCAAGTTTTCACAACAACTAGTTGTAAGCCTTTATGCCTACTTTAATACAAATTAAAATTTGTCTGCGAAAATCACTAGTCCAAGTCCGAGTTAAAAACTAACAAGTGCCAAGTCCAAGACCGTGGGTCCACGTGCACGTCCAATACCCAAAGCCAGAAAAAACAAGTTTGGAACTTGAGATTTAATACCGGGGCTGTTCCAAAAACTCAACATATCAAAGCTTCTATTCTTGTTAAAAAATTGGGAAGTTACACGTTTGCCAAGAACTGCCTTGACGTAACCATCTATAGACCTACTTCATCTGCATTAGTTTCAGAATAATATGGCTCTTTCTGCCTCTCCAGAAATTCAAGCTTTCTGTTTGAAACCTCATCAACAGGCGATGAATAACTATGTTCAACTTGGGGTGCAACTGTAAGTGTCTCGGTTTTAAGGGCTTTAGAGCGATTCAAATGATTTTGAAATGGATAGTGTTGACTCTGTTGTTTTTGTGCAAACTACTACATTAAATGCCCTGAACGTAGACAGTGTAATGTACTCTTCTTTGTCTCTGCAAAAAGTTGGTTAAAAGATTTGTAAACCTCATTTTTGTCTTTATTCATTTCGATAAAAACTTTGCCTTCCAGCAACAAGGCTTTAGCATCCACGTTAAAACCATTCAAACCAATGACACTCAAATTAATGACGTTAAGCAGCAGTTATGCGCAAGTCTAGTTTTAAACAAGCCGGCAGTCTGTACGTAAAAATAAAAGATGGTTTAGCGTGTAAGCCCACTTCATGATGCTGCGTTTGGACAAGCGGACGATATAACTCCGTGATAATTTAGGGCTTGAATGCTTATCAGAATTTAGCTACAGCACTAAACACCAAGAGACAACCATTACACTAAATCACAACCTCAGTTGGATTGGGTCAAAGCCACCAACAGAGATACGCGTCAATCAATCAAACAAGGCTACTGTTTGGGAGTAACTCTGTTTGCAGCAAATTAAACGTGGGCAGACAAGTTGCAGTAGCGAAGCACAATACATTTTAAAATATTACTTGCGTCATTTATGTACAGTATTTGATCTCAGATCCTTTTTCTCTTGCAAAACTTTACTCCGGCTCCGATCCAGTTTACTCCGGCTCCAATCCAGTTTCAAGAAAAACATCAAACTCCAGTTTTGGGCCAGAAAAGTTTCGCTATTTCCTTGTATGCATTAGAAGATTTGGGACTTGGACCATAGGCCCCGAGCAATGCCGTAGCAGCCCAACTCTCCCCCCCAAAATGCCTGCAGGCTTCCCCCTAATGGTGATGTATAACAAAAAGGTTTCGACGTTATGCTACATCTCGAGGCCGAATGACCTTCAAAACAAAATATCCTAATTGCAGACACACATTTGGCAGAACCAGGCCCGTAGTCAGGTTTCAAGGTTTGGGGGGGAATAAATTTTTAGGGGGGAAGGATTTTTGTTTTTATCGTATGTTTATAACAAATTTTTCTGAGCACAACAAAATTTGGGGACACAAAAAAGATTTGGGGGGCGACTGCCCCGAATTCCCCCGTGTCTGCCGGCCTGGGCAGAATCGTGGCCAGAAAGTCTCCCATTGCGGGCCTTCGTGTTTGTGCAGGGGGGGCTAGACATTCTGAAAATTTATATTTAATTCACAACATGAACAGCATTTGCAGATTGTGCAAACTAATTTTATGAATTTTCCCGGAAATACACATAATAGGCTCGTAGTTTCCAACTAAAATTTTTTGAACGAGCTTAACAAAAGGAATCGGATCGTAAATCATTGTCATTTCATTGACGGCGATTATTTAGAGATGCCGTAATGAAATGCAAATATAAAAAAATTTGCAGGAAATCAGAATCAGTCCTATCGTTCAGTTATGAAAACATTATTACCGAAGCAGCAAACACGAGACCGGTCAAATCACGTTCGCCGCGATGAACGTTTTCTTTCATTAGCGCAAGTTGATAAACTTTCCCCTGAGCTTAAGTGAAATATGCTTACAAAGCGTGCGCATTGGGCTTTTCGCTGGTCGAAATACGCATGCATAATCCTTGCTGATATCTGGACTTGTTATTACCCTGGTGCGTGGCGCATGTTTGGATTAATGACATTTTGTATTTCCAATTGCCTACAAATGACACTAAGGCAGTGGTTCTCAAACTTTCATGAGCAGTGGTCCCTTCTAAGTTTAACTGGCAAATACTTAGTGTATCGTGACACTTGGGTTGTGCAATATCACGGCAAAGCTACCTAGTGAAGGCCTATGCTCGTGGCCCCCAGAGAACTGCTCCGTGGCCTCCAAGGGAGACCCATGGCCCCGTTTGAGAAACCCTGGACTAAGGCCTACGTGGACGCTACAGTTAACATCCATAATTCACTAACTACAATATTCTGTTTTGGGACAACTTAGCAATGATTGCTGAATAGACTCTTCTAACTACACAATTAACTCCATCTGGCTTTCTGAACAGCAGGCTGCGCAAATGTGTAACTTTGGTCGTAAGCACCACAGGTATCTTGCTGCTATACAGTACAAAATAAGAGAAGACTACCTGGGCTAGACAGTAGACATAGTACATTCTTTCACAACAATCACTAACACAAAACACGTTGATCAAGTGGAAATCTGACTTCTGGACGTATACAATTAGGCATGTAGGCAGGACCGGATAAATCAACGCGAGGCCTATCAGGGCAAAGTCGTGACCGCGAGGCCCCCGAAACGCTTAGCGCAACTGCGCAGTTCGCTCATGTCCGATCCTTTGCCTGTAGAGGCAGGTTGCGAAAGTTGCTAGCCGATTGCTGTACTCTTGGTCTGTATTGCGTGACATTACCATGGCAATAAATCTTGAAATATTCACTTCAAGTTACGGTAGTAGGCGTTTTGCCGCATGCGAGTTTTTTCCACTCAGATCTGCCTTTTTCAGTCGACCTGGGTGTCTTGGTTTAATTATGAAAAATCTCGTTAAATCTGTGTGTTTGAAGTGATAAATTAACCCTATTCATAAGCAACTTCAATATGTTCAATAATATAAAGATAACTTTTATTACATGTGCAAATCAGGTTAGAAAGTCATGGGCGTCCGCAGAAATTTTTTCCAGGGGGGTGCAAAGTCGACATTTCGCTTAGGCCTTATCCTTTTCAGGTTGTTGACGATGCAACGCAAATGGACGTACACAAAACGCCTCACCCTTTCTACATCGCAAAGAAAATGCCCAATGTTACGGCAGCAGTTGCAGACAGTGTTTTTCCTCTGAAAATTTTACACTAAGCCAGGTTTTTTCAAAGGTGTTTTAGGGACCCGATTCGGCTCCCTAGAATTGAAAATCGGGTCCCTAGAATCAGAGAATATTATCAAGGGAAATATTTGGAGTTCAAAACACCTCTGATTTGTTAAATTTAGTCAAGAATTTCGGCTCCCTGCAGGGCCATACCGGGTACCTAACATTTTCCTTAAAGAAACCTGCACTAAACAAATGTTTGTTTTAGTGAGCATAGGTATTTCAACTCTGAGTTAATAGAGTTCTAAATGAATTACAAACTTTGGGAATTATTAGAATAAGTATAAAATTTTATCAAAATACGAACAAAATACACATTTAATTCAAATAGCTTCCCTTGTTTTCATGTTTTTCCAATGTTTTGGATTGTTACAAGTGCGTGGGATGAGATTTCACTGTGCAAATGGTCTGGTGGGACTTCGCAGTTGGGCACGTTCAAGGGAGCATTGGTTGTAAAATGCGCTTTGTTGGCAGCAATGCTTCTTTTTCACTCATGTTTCTTTACGCATAGGATAAACCGGGGGTGGGCAAACTTGTTCAACAGAAGAGTCGTTTCCAGAAAACCAAAAACTCCAGCAAGCCGCAAAACCAGTTTGTAGTGTCTATACAAATACGGTAAAAAATGCAAGTTTTACATGAAATGATGTACAGTTACGGGCGTAGCGAGGGGGGCCAAGGGGGACAAAATTCCCCGGGCACCGAATCACTATGGGGGGCCAAATCACTCTGGGGGCGCCGAAAAGTACCAAAAATGTCACAAGTCTATTCTTCAATACAGTAACTTTACTTCCAAAAGAGCTCAGGTTCTAACATGGGGGCGCCAAATTTGCTTCTTGCCCCGGGCGCTATCTAACCTCGTTACGCCCTTGTGTACGGTAATAGTCAGTATTAAGTTTTTGTTTGATTTTCTAGTTCCCGAAATTCTGGACAACACGTTGTAAACTCTGTACGAATTAATTCTCCCAAGTATTCATTTTTAGGGTTGCACGATTATCTCATATTACGAACTTCATTAAGGAGAAAAAAAGTCACAGCAATATGTCGTGCTATATACAGAAACGAGCTGTACGTTGGTCTTTCAAATTCTGGGTATTTTCCGGAACCTGTAGGCAGAAATTAACTGTAGAGTGGCATTGACTAAAGTTTTCTGAGCCAGTCAGTTTCGTTTCTGCAGCAGACATGTTTGTGACAAAGGGTTAGCGAACTGGACAGCCATCACTGACTACAATAAGGACGAATGGATTAGCAAAGAATGCAAAGCATGGTTCTAACTCTTGGAAATGGTCAAATCTGGCTTGGAACTCCTCTACGAGTCTTACAATTTATTTTTGTATTCTTCCACTTTGTGGTCTTGCAGTTGCCTCTTCGCTAAAAGCAGTCCTCATTCTGACATTACGAAAATGACAGAATGCTTTTGACAATAGTTGCTTTTGAAAAAATGGTATGTTCTTCTGGGAACTTAAGTAGCCTGTAACTTGAGCTTTAGGTTCACTATCTTTGTTATCAAATCGCGTAGACTCTTTCAGTAGCATAGCCAGCCGAAAATTAGTGGGGGCCAAATAATTTTGGGGGTCCAAAATTCTTCATTTTAGGCTAGAAACAGTATTTTCTATGAGATACCGCCTCTCAAAGCACAAAATTACATATTCTAAAAATCTGGGAGAGTATGGCGCCGTTGGCCCCACCCTGGTTACCTCTATGGACTCTCTGGTAACTAACTTTACGTCTTACAAGCTCGCATAAACAAATTGATCAATGAAACAAACGTTAAATACAGTATGAGGAAACAACTCTCATCAGTTTGAACTGTTGCTATTTATCTAAAAGAGCCACACAAAATATGTCGGCGTGTCGCAATTAGCGCACTATTGGTAAACGTACGTGGCTCACTGCTATTAGCAGTCGCTGTCTCGCTACATTACATGCCAAAATGTCTGCGTTCAACACTTACACGCCGCAAAACGGCTACTACCATAATTCGAAGTGAACCTTTATGTCGCCATGTTATTGTGACGCAACAAAGGCCAATAGCAAAACAATTCGCACCAGAGTTTCGCAACCTGCATTTACAGCAAAGGAGCAGATTAAGTGAGCTGCAGTTTCATGACTGCATAATGCCAGAACAGTGAACTGACTGTTGTGGAGTGTGAGTGGCATATCAGCAAAACAAACTGTCATTGCAAAAACTAACTCAACTAATCGGAATTAAACTGCTAATTTTACATTTTCTAGAAATTTCTTCTTCTTAGTCCCAATTTCCGGGGGGGGTAAATGCCCGTTTTCAACCCCTCTGCGGACCCCCATGGAGAAAGTACACATATCGGTTCAAGCAGAACGTGTTCAATCGGTTTCATATTCTCATATAAGATCATTGTCAGGGTTATATACAGTTGTGTGTTTAAGGGAAGGCAAGCGGAGCACTTGCCCCCCATGCAGGGGCTCCCTCAAGGTATTTCGTGTGTAAATATTCCTCATTTTTGGTGAAAAATTTATTTTCCGCTCATATAATATTTTCCGAACCACACAATTCAGTACTCTGCCTTCAAAGGGGCCTGCAAGAGCAACTGCAAGGTGTAAGTAGGCTACTCTGCTATTAAAAGGGTCCCCAACAACAACAACTGTAATGTGCAGGTACTCTGCTTTACAAGGGTGCCCAACAGCAACTGCATTGTGTAAGTACTCTGCTCTCACAATAGCAAATGTAATGTGTAAGTCCTAGGCTTTCGAAGAGGCCCACAGTAGAAAATGTAATGTGTAAGTAGGCTCACTACGCTTTCAAAGGGGCCCAAGGCAACTTTGCTTTCAAAGGGCCCCCAACAGCAGTTGTAATGGGTAATACCTTGCTTTCAAAGGGGACCAAAGTAACTGTGACGAATAAGTACTTTTCTTTCAAAGGGCCCCCTAACTTCACTGATTTCTATTGCTTCATATTTCAATTTGGGGGTCGAAGTTTGCTTTGGGGGCTAAGTGGTGACGGGACTTAATTTTGGGCCCCTGTGACAGCTTGGTCCCAGTGGCGTAGCAGCCATTTGGACATTCTGGATTTATCCAGTGGCCGCGAATCAGAGGGGCGGCAAAAGTTGGCATAAAACAGTACATTGTAGAAAATATTCTACACTTTCAAAAATATTCTGAGTACAAATGTTTTTCGCGGTTTCTTTAATCTTTGTTTTCTAAATTCAAATTGTTTTCTTCGTATGTCTGCTGAACGCATCCACTTAAAACCAGGGCTGTAGAGCCGGAACGCAAATTTCAGGCTCCGTCTCCAGCTCCGGGCATCTAAATTTTTTGTCTCCGGCTCCAGAACGATTTGGTCCATTGAAAACTAAAAACCATTGTAATAATGGTACAACTCGCTTGCCCCACAAACTATGTCTGTGGAACCGGAACACAAATTTCAGGCTCCGCTTCGACCATCAAAATTTTTTGGCTCCGGCCATCTAAAATCGCTTGGGCTCCGGCTCTACAGCCTTGCTTAAAACACACAACTACTGCACAGGGCTGCCTGGTTGTTATAAGAAAAAGGGGCCAAGTCAAATCCAAATAGCACCAAAAAAAGCCAAAAACATAGTAAATGCATAACGACACCTTCAAAACACCCAAACTTGCATTAAAAAGGCAATATAAACATATTATATTCGTAAAAAGAATACAGCTCACTACATTCATAAACTTCTTGAAACTTCTGGTCTTGCTGAAGAGTAACCTGAAACAGCAAAACTAAGAATTATAAATTCCACTACAGTTTCCAACAAAAATTTATCATGCTGTGTCCAGAAACAGTGTCCAGAAATCTGCTAGTGCCCATAAATCTGCCAAAATTTTCTTTAAACCTGCCGAACCGACATAATAGTTCTAATTGGACAAAAAAGGCCAAAAAAAGCCAAATTTCATTTGACCTTTTACTCAAAAATAAAAAAAGCCAAAGGAGTTGCAAAAACCCAAAAATTACAAATTTGGCCTCAAAAAAGCGAAACTGGCAACACTGCTACTGCACTTTAGCCAGGTTTGTACACGCTTAAATTCAAGTTGCTTGACCTGAAATAATCATTTGATTGTTAGGTATGACTATCATTGTTACCTGTAATTATGTTTCAATCGTTTACGTCACAAAGGAGCTCTATGATATAGGCTACCGACATGACTTGATGTTCTGTGACGTTGTTTGGTATTTGTGAGTAAAGTGCAGGGTTGCGGAGTCGGAGGTTTTTGGGTGGAGTCGGATTCCTGACAACACTGGGAGTCGGGTTTTTGTCCGACTCCGGGTGTCCAATTGGATCATATTTTAAATCGCACTCCTAAATTGGGAATTCCTGTTAATGTGGTACAAGTTCTTTTGAAACCTTTGTTGAAACAGATTTCTTGCTGTGCACCACGATTTCCCTTGATTTTAACAGCTAAATTTCATTCCCTTTGTGTTAAGGAGTCGAAGTTGGAAATTTTGGAAAGCCGGTGTCGGGAGTCGGAAATTTTGGAAAGGTCGGAGGCAAATATTTTATCTCCGACTCAGCAACCCGGGTAGAGTGCACGAAATAGATTAAGCTCACGGTTTGCAGTTGAAACAACGTTCAGTTGGATCAAATTTCAACTATCCTCGAAGCATTTCAACTATCAAATGCAGCGAGCGAAAAAAAAGTGGATGTTCCTTCAGAACAAAGAGAAAATCTAGCAATCCGCAATCCACTCCCTTCGCAAGTATACCTACGCTACAGACAGACACGGACATGCAATGGCAACGTTGAAAATATACAACTCAGGTTTGGATCTCCTCGACGCGACCCTTGACCCGTACTTCGGGAAAGAATGCCTTAGAGCAGTGGTTCTTAGCCTTTCCAACCGCGTGGATCCTATTTCTAAAGATAACGGCCTCGAAACCCTCTTCTGCCCAACCTACAAATTACGTGCATGACGAACGGGTATGTCATTAGTCAAAGTAGTGGGCGTTGTTGTTTGTGCATCTGGGGGTTAAAATAAAACACATTGGCATTCTTTCTGGGGAGACCCAGGTTTTGCACTGGGGACCCGATAAGAACCACTGGCATGGAGGAACAGTCGAGGTCAATGTCAAGTAATTCTATCACAGATTTCATCATCCCGAAACTGTGATTGTCAAGCATGTACAGCTGCGCTGGCAAAAAATATTTAGAAATTTTGAAGGTATTTTGTGGGCGTTTATGTTCCCCACACTAGTGGGGTGCGAAAAAAGTCGTACACAACACATAATTAAACCTAATTTAACTTTGAATGTAGGAGATTATTAATTACTTACTAAACTTCTTTGGCCATGATTTTTTATTTTACAAATTTTTTTCAGCGACTTCACGATGATTTAAAACGCCAAACTGCACTTGTATTGGTTCCTTTGCAAATGAAACTGTTCAAGCCTTCATAATAAATAGATTGTTTTCAAACTGCGGGCTATGGCCCAGCGATGGGCCACTAAGACGTTTTCAGTGGGCCACAGAACTAGTTTAAACAGGCCATGTGTCGAACGGTGAATATCAACCTTTGCATATTTTTGTTTTTGATCCATTCGTTATATTCTAAGAAATTCTGTCAGTTTGTATTTAAAGTAGAAAAATCCCTTGTTTTCATACAGTCCTTGTTAACTTTTAACAAGCCTTTTGAAAACACATGGTGGGCAACAAAACGTTTTTAAAAGAACACGTGGGCCATGTATCATAAAAGTTTGAAAAGTACTGAAATCATTCACGTTCTCGAATGCTCTGTAATGCAGGCGAGGTGTCCATGGGCAAGGTTTCTGTTATAAATCGAAAAATTGGAAACTTTCTGTCTACTGAATCCACTGTTTTGCACTGAGAAGTGTTTCAAATGCTGCAAATCCAACGTCGGATTCCGTTTCTTGATTACAGCACGATAAAACTTGCCCCTGGAGCCACAGGTTGAACTTCTGCTCGACGATGAACGCAAGACAAAGGTTCTTCAGCCTTGTGCCAATGCTGGTTTTCATTCTTCAGCCGCAGGTTTTCTCTGTGCCTTCCGAATTTTCAGGAACAAGTCTATTCTTCAAGCGATTGCAGGTTCGGTTGTGCATGTTTGCCCAACGCGTTATTTACCCATGTGTCACCGAAACGTCATTCCATGCTGCACGTGAGTCTGTGTGGTCTAGTAACTAAATTTAAGTAACTTTTTGTCAATACATCATGGATAAAACCGGTTACTTTTCCAAGAATGGATCAAAGCTCAGATTTAGGAGAAATGTGTGATGCAAACAAAGGTAGGGCGAATGAACACTAGCAACTCGCACAATACGTTTATTAGCAAAGTGGCAATAAAATGCTCAGTTATTCAGCTCGGCAAACCCACTAACGTCCTTACAAAAGTAACCTTAGGAACCAGCAAAGTTGTAACACTTTTAAGTAAAGCTGTTTGCTTTCTTAATGCTGTGCGAAAGTGTACTTTACGTGTTTGTTGTCACGAACAGACCAGGAAAGGTCGATAACAGGTAACGAACAATAGATGAAATCAAACTACGTTTTTTTTGTCAACCTGGTTAAAGTTGCTCTCAATCAGGTATGTGCTGTGCAAATATGTTATTTGGGTGGCGGAGTGTCTCACAAAGGTAAAGCTCAACATTACAAAAATTGGGCACTTCGTGCTGCTGTTGCTACAAATGTGATCCCGGGTTACGAAATTTTAACCTTTGTCGACCGAAGGCAAAAGACGCGGACATTCTGACGAAGGCTGTTATGACGTCGACAAGGAACATTGAAAGCCTTCTGTCAATTCTTAGACAAAGAAAAAAGCAGAAGAAAAGTAAATAACGTCGATGTCACAAGCAGAAAAAGGAAATAGAAGCAAGCAAACAAGTAATGGAAAATGTTTTTGTGCTCTTTACTTTTCAACGGTTCAGCGCGCAACTTGTTTGAGAATGGCAGAGAATGCGGTGCACAAGCACAAACAACAGTGTTCGCGAATTTATATGCTTTTTGGCATGCACTGACCCATCACGCAACCGTTATCTGAAGAATCATATAACTTAAAAATTGCTGTGCCACTGTACAGTCAGAGGGCGAGCGCTTGAATCAGCCCTGCTACCAAAACTTTACTACCACTGCACAGCTAAGTACGCCGAACTTGCCGAGTGTTGACTGAGAAGTACCGATGAGTCTTCGCGAATCGGATCACCAACTGCCGTTTGCGATCAAAAACAAAGTTTGCTGCATAAAACTGCAACAAGAATCGCGGTGACAGGTAGATGGAAAAACTGCATTTGTCGTAAGTGAAGGGTGAGAGTCATAAGAGTGATCTGTTCACATTTGCGTTTTATTTAAGATATAAAAAGCGTGGAAATTTTGAAATTTTACCTAGCTAACAGCAAGATAGACGCAGTAATCTCGATTGAAACAGTGAAAAAACAGCAAAACGTTCAGATAAAGCAATGCGGATCACTTTGCATGCGATAAAACGGAAAGCGAGACGTGACATCTGATTCGATAAAGAAATATCGATTTTGTTGAAATGACTCTTATATTTAAAAAGTTATGGAATTGTTTACAATTTAGTATTGAACACACGTAGCAAGTGCTTTCCGTCAAAACGCCTTGGTAATCTTCGGACAACAGAGACCTCATGAAAATGCATCATACAGTTCTCAAACAAAATTTTCGGTAATCTCTCCAGTCTAATTGGATTTGCAAAGAATATGTTTCGCCTTTCTGCGTGACGAACGATTGGCCAAGCGTCCAGAACACAGCGAGCCGGTAAAAATCCACAGCGGAGTGGAAGATTTCACCACGGCAGGTGTCGATGCCTCCGTCGGTGTTGTTGACAATGCCAACGCATTGCTGTACGCAGCAGAAGCGTTTGTCGAGTCGTTGAAAGAAAAGAGATGGATAGATAGATTTATTTGGCGGTATTGAGTTAGTTGCACTAGATGCACTCTCTATAACAGAAAAAACGCCGGGGCACCGAAAAAATACAGAGGTTATCTACTCAGGTCCCCTGAGAACAATTGCTTTGAACTTTAGCGTTTGACACAATCGTTATAGCATCTTTCTTCTGAAAGCCATTTAGTTTTTGCAACAAAGTGCTGGTTACCTGATGATCCACACCTTTGGAAATCTGTTCTGATAATTGATTGTAGATGTTCATTGATTTCTGATTTGGCCATATTCATTTTGGATAACTCTTTGCTCTTTTACAAGGAGGTATCCAGTTTCACGACGCAAAACGTGTTCATGCAATGGATTAACGTTTTCAAAGTAGTGACTATGGATCTTAAGATAAACGCAAACATCCGTGGCGGACTGGACTAAAAAAACAGGTGGAGTTGGTTAGCATATTGTTCTTAGTGATGTTGATACAACGTTATATCTGTCACATCATTGCGCTGAGTCACTGCGTAAATTTGGTTTAATCTCCTCTCTGTCCCTTTGTTTCTTATTCCCCTCACTTGAAATGTCTTGATGTGTGTAATTTCCCTGCTTTTACACTTTTTCCGTATTCTTTTCTTAGTTTTGCAAAATATTCTAGTCAATACATTAATTGTTTTTATATTTGTTTCATCTTTCTTTGACTTTGAAACACACGCTCCATTTCTTTGGCTGTTTCTGCTCAGTTTCTCTTTCGGCATTTTGCATTTTCTTTTCTCTTAAGTTTGTTTGCTTGAGTAAAGGTTAACCTAATAGTATGGTGGATGGCCTTTCCTTAATATTTCAAGTGGGCTTGAACTTTCCAGTCCTTCTTAACCCCGTTGTGGATCGCTATTACGCAGTTGAGCGCATACAATACTGACTGCAAAGTGCAAGTCACAGTGAATGTGCTACTGCCTCTTTGTCACTGGCAGGCAGGGGCGTAACGAGATTAGATGGCGCCCTGGGCAAGAAGCAAGTTTGGCGCCCACATGTTCGAAATTGAGGTTTTTCGGAAGAAAATGTATTGTATCGAAGAAAGTACTTGTGACATTGTTGGGACTTTTTGACCCCGCCCGCAGTGATTTGGCGCCCCGATAGTGACTCGGCGCCCGGGGAATTGCGCCCGCCTTGCCCCTTTCGTTACGTCCCTGTTGGTAGGTCATCCGCTTAAATCTAACTAATTCGGAAAGTATTTCCAGTTGCGAAAATTTGAGTGATACCAACTTAACTACAATTGTAGTAAGCAATATTCCTAAATGCAAATAAAAAATATTTTGTTAAATCGGCAGTGGAATGTCTGTATTATGTCGACGTGATTTAAAAGCAGATTTTGGGAAATCGTAAGAAAAACTGCAACATTTAACGTTCAATCGTAAATGTGTTGAAAAAATGTCAACGTTTTTGCAAACATTAGAATCGTTCACTTTCACAGTAGTTTGCGATTGAACTTTAGTTCGGTGATATAAGAACTTTTATCTGCACAAAAAGCACTCCCGTTACGATGTCATGTTGACCCGGCATAATCGTCACGTGATCTTGATTCCTTTGCTATTTCATTTTCTAAATTTCAGGTACTGATTGCAATTAGGTGATATTTGTTATTTGACTGTGGCTTGCTTTCCTTCAACAACGTTGCAACCACGAAGGTGGCATCGCAAGAAAATGATTCATTTGGGTTGATTAACGGCTAGTACTGATTGCTTTCCGTTCATGTTTTTGTGTATTTCATTTTCATGTTCACTAACATTAGCAGCGACGTTCATTGCTGTCTTTCAGTAGATACTGGCTTCAACCCTTCACGGACCGCAAAGCCACAATAGTGGCTGTGACTTTGTCCAGTCATAACTTGCCGACCGGTAGAGCTAGAGAGCTATTCATACCCTATATGGATTTGTGAAGTCTTCTAGTTTGGTTTTAAAAAACATTGGCAAGTTTTGGATTTATGTTTTTTGTGGGTGACGTCACAAAAGGGGTAGGTTTATGCTTAATTGGCCCACAGTCATCGGGCGTTAAGCCCAACCCCAAAAGGCAATTTTTTGTTGTTTTTTTTAAAATAAAAACTAGGCGAAAATTGGCAATTGGCTTCTTTAGAGTCCTTGGTTGGTTTTCTAGCGTTTGTGGTTTGGACGTTATGATCTGAAAACAACAAATTATATAATTAATATTTTGTTTATTTATGTTGTGTTTTTTAGGTCATAACTTGTCAACCACAAACGCTGAAAGGTCAATCGTGGGCTCAATTTTTCAAAGAAACAAAAAATTGCTCCTTGGGGTTGGGACCATGGACCCGATGACGTAGATAAAAAAACCTAAACCTGCCCCTAATATGACGTCACCCACAAAGAACCTCAAATCCAAAAATTCCCAATTTTTTAGTCGAAACTGGAGGACATTTCGAGTCTTATCATGGCTTGAACAACTCTCTAGCTCAGTCGGCTGGCGAGTTATGGCATTTGCCAAAATGGCCAAGTATACCTTTTGCGGAATTTTATGGAAAACCAAAGATTTGGTTTTTGAGCAATAATTTTGGCAACAGAAACGTTAGTAAGCGGATCAATGGCTCTAAAGACTCGGATTATAGCCTAATTTCCAAAAAAAGTTTGATTCAAAATATTAGCTCGTTGGGTTGACGCCAGGGCCCTGTAACCTCTGCCAAAAATGTGTAAACCAACCCCCATTGTGATGTCACCCACAAAAAAAACAAGATCCAAAACTTCCCGATTTTTTAAAATCAAAACTAGAAGACTTCCTGAATCCGTAGAGGGTTTGAACAGCCCTCTAGCTCTATCGGTCGGCAAGTTGTGACTGGACAAAATCAAAGTCACTCAAGTGACTCGCTGTCCTGAAAGGGTCAAGTAGGTGATTGTACTGGTTAGACTTCCTGCAATGGAGAAGATGATTGTTAAATTTATTTGATTACGGTTGTTGAGTTCTGGGACTTCTGGGACTTCTGGGCCTATCTCTTTTTAAAAGCATGATCATGCCTTTTGATTTCTGGTTTCCATCTTTTCTGAAGCTTCGATCTTAAGACTTTCTAGGTTACACTTTTTCTAAAGTCATAACTCGAACCTAAAGTACGGGCTTCATCTAATGTGCACCGTTTGACGTGAGGACTGATAGCAATCAGCTGCATGCTTGTATGTTGTCCACCCACGTGTCAAACATCAGAAAAACCGATTTTGCACAATTCCTCAAAGACCGCAAAGGTACTGTAATGGCTTCGACTTTTTCCAGTCAATACTTTCCAACCGATAGGTAGAGAGCTGTTAAAACCTCTAAAGAAGCAGAAAGTTTCCTAGGTTTGATTTGAAAGAATCTGCGAGAGTTTTCAGTTTTGAACATTTTTGGTTGTGGATGTCATGAGTGGGTGGGGTCAAGGGATTTTTAATGACGTCATCGGGACCTGAGAAAAAATTACAAAGGGTAATTTTTTTTCTTTTAAATTAAATTTGGCGAAAATGCGTATGGAGCCCTTGATTGGCCTTCTAGTGTTTGTGGTTGGCAAGTTATGGCCAAAAACACAAATAATTAGCTAATCCCTGGGGATTCATTACGGCAGTGATTCCCAAACGCCGTGCCGCGAGGACTTCCCTACCGTGCCGCGAAGCGACAGTGCTGCACGGCAGTAAATATAAAGCGAAGATTGATTCATGGTGTTGCCGAGCAACGATCTGCTGACCAAAGATGAGCGGACTGTCATATTTTGCGATCCAGATCCAGTCCTGATTTTTTAAAACTCAGTCCAAGTCCAACCACAGTCCAAACATTTTTTTAAATGTAAAGCCAAGTCCAAATGAAGTCTAGAAAATTGGAAAAATGCAGCCTTTTCACAACAAAAATGCCGCATTTCTTTTCCATTAACTCAGTCCAAATCCTGTCCGGATCCTAAATTTTGAAGTGCTT
>JGI24158J21664_10004714_pt1 | contig 17601 bp, 15 predicted proteins | sample Ectturendosymbi3_FD_21664 | JGI IMG/M metagenome (IMG submission 21664)
TGGTCTTCCATAAACTGAATAATGTGTGGTTGTGATTTGAAATAAATAGCTTTTTAATCAAAGTCACAATTGAAATTTTCATGGGTACATATCTTTTTGGGTCACCCTGTACTTGCTGAAGTCAGGGGTAGTACATAACAGCGACCATGCTAAAATACTTTCATGTGTGCTCAGCACTTGTTAAAATCATAAAATCATTGAAACCAGCCAAGCATACAGAAAGGTAAGTCTTGTATTAGAGCTGTAAAGTGCCATCAAACCTGCAGAATATCACGATTAAAGTTTTTTCATGACAAAATTTGTGGAATTTGCTGCGCTTGTGCTCAATAACTTATCAATTGACGTCTATCTCTGTGTAGGTACAGAGGGCTGTGGCAGCTCAGCATCAAGTACGCCTCGAGACGGTTCTTCATCTGGCAGCCCATCACCTGTTCCTGACGACTTTGCTGGTGAGAGTGGAGTCCACCCAAAGCCCAGGGTAGCTTTAGGTTAGTGTGCTGTGTTTGCAGTACTCATGCGTGCATATCACCTTGCCTTTATATGCGTCTCTGTCTAATTTTTCTGCAGGCTAATCGCAATTAATATATATGAACAAACGTTACTAAGAGAGATTCGCATGCCGACAATGTCTTTCTTGTGCGGTTTGTAAAAGCTTTCCGCGTCTGTGCGTTGAAACAGATCGTAAATATATTAGCATCCGTGCACATACTTTTCTCAACGGTTTGGTCTATCATGGATATGCCAATAAACCAAAATCGCTTGTACTGCCGCCATATTCTTATGCAACTAATGATCTCCATTGCAAAAGATTTCCGTTATTAGAGACACGCGCATTCGAGATCATTGCGCATGTAGTGCCGTTCATGAGAGATCGCCAAAAAGTAGCGACGTTTTAGCAGATATAACTGTATATATTTGAGCAATTCAAAGAAGCACGCCTTGCCTTTGATAAGCTAATCTCCAAGTTGAAAAATCCTAGTAAAATACTCGCTTCATAAGACAAAACGCTTCTTGTTTATCTGTTGTGTGATTGTAAGATGTTTTATGTCAAAAGTTAGGTAAAGATTACCCAACAATGTGTTCAAAGTAATAAGAAAATATAAAGTGTTTGCATACCACTTGTACCAATGCTTACTAAAACTTGGCACAGTCTCGTAGAAAACATCAGGCAGGCGCAACGCGGTCTCAAAACAAACGTTTGTTTGCTCCTAATCAGAGCAAACACTGCGCTAGCGTCTGTGAACGTGGAGTACGCTTTGAACACGCACCCCATTTATCAAATATTTTTCAAATCGAAAACTAATGATTAAAAATTCGCACCCCTTTTCAAATGGAACCAGACGAAGGTCGGGACAATTTTACCGTTATACTGCTTATCAGCTGCAGGTATCACCATCACATCGACAGCAGAGTTCGCTCGAGCATCGTAAAATTAATCAGGTCGGCCGTATCTTGCCAGTGTTCATTTTGCTACTGCTTGGTCCAGTTGACCGTAACGTAACCCGGCCCAGGATCTGGCCATCTTCGTTGGACATTTGCCGTCCAGCTCATTGTTGTTAATTATTAGTTTTCGAACCTTTACTCATTTAACCGTCTCGTGTACAGAAAACATCCTGAAATTCACTAACAATCAGTTCAATTAATTAGTTTGATGACCTAGCACGCAGTCTATACGCTGTTAGAAACGAAAATGGAAGACAACCGCAAACAACGATCTAACATGGAGCTTGAAGCTGTAATGGTTTCGTTCTGGAAGTCCATCGACTTCGACGATGACTTCCTCTTCAGGGTCATGAGTTGTTGCGCTGCTGGTGGCTTCGTTGATAGGAGCGGAAAAGGTGGCTTTGAAATACAATTCCAGTTCAATCTTAAGTTTTGCTGTCCGTCCCAGACCCCTGGTGCTACAGAGCGTTCCGGTGCGATTTATTTGAGTTGCTTCGAAAGGTGGCTTTGAAATATTTGACAGATTAATTTGGCTTCAAAAGGTGGCTTCGCTGATCGGAGCTTCGTTGATAGGATATTTTTATTAGCAGCATTCTGCGGCACAGGCGTTTCGCAAAACTGGTCAGCGTCATACTTGATATAAAAATTAGCCTGTCACACTTTCTGGAAGTCCATCGACTCCGACGATGACTTCCTCCTCAGGTTCATGAGCTGTTGCGCTGCTGGAGGCTTCGTTGATAGGAGAGGGGGCCAAAGTCAGAGACGCACCTTCGTCAACAGCTGAAGCATGGGATTCCAGCAAAGGATGGGAGGAGTGTCACTTTTAGGCGTACATACTTTCGTTGGCAACGCTACTTGCAGACATGAGTGCTGTTAAGTTCAAAATTGTCGACAGCCTGACAAGTTGCGCGCCATACCTTTCCAGGAAGCGGTTGTTGCATGATCTTCTCCGTGCGTTTGAGCAGCGACCCTCAAGCGATTCCCACAGGTCGGTCCAACCAACTAACGCCCTCTGGACCGGGAGGCACCAAGTCATCAAGAGAGTTCGGTGGTCGGAGGGCCTTGTGGTGATAAATAATGTGATGTGCTGGAAACTGGCAATTCGCACTGCGAGGCAAATGTCTACAACTTGAGAAAGCAACCCAAAGTTACATAATCCTGCACCTAATCGTCACTATAGAACCACCGAAAGATCTTGTCACTTATGCAAAAAGGTTTTCATGATTCGCTGGAACACACTGACCATCTCAAAGTCAGTTAAACACAAATTGTCATATTCGTTGTCTGTGGAAGAAAATGGTTGAAATAGTGATGTGTTGGTGCAAATGCACTATTGCCTTCCATCATACCCTGCTAGTTGTTGTTAGTGCCGCAATGTATCGATAAAATGGTTGTTTCAACGCGGGTAGCTCTCATCATCAAAGACCATCTCCAAATATCTGGATGTTACAATGTACAGCTGGCTGTGCAATTTTCGTTGCTAATCGCATGTGGCGCCGGGAAATTGGTACAGGGGGTTAAGCATGCGCCACAAGGCTGGCAGGCTGAGTTCGATTCTCAGTTGAATCATACCGAAGACTTGAAAAACGGTGCTTACGGCCTGTGCAGCCTTATATTCGGCGTTAATGCATGGGTTCAAGGAGCGGTCGCGGTGCTGCCAATGACACGTCACCAGTGCAGCATTCACTACGTCACTACGAAAGTGGACGCGTGGTCCATGGCACAAGCAAGCGGGGATGGGCTCCGGCGACCACTCCTGACATTCCGGAAGGAGCACTGCGTAACTGAAGCGCGAACTGCGACGACACACCCACTTCACCCGTAACGCCATACTTTTCAACTGCGACCGTTGCATCGCCACGAGATCACATGTTTGTGTTGATTCTCCGTTTTCAAACAAATATCACGTTTTACCAAGACACAGATCATCCCTGCTCCAGTAGGTGAGGTGTTTGTCGTAGTGTTTTTCTTCACTGTCTTAGCTCACATTACCTGAAATGCCACAGTGCTCCCTCGAACAAAGTAGTTTTGAAGTCAAGCTACTCCACAAACGAAGTAGTTTTGAAGTCAAGTGTTGGAACAGTTTTTTCTGTTTTTGAAGCGATGTTGTTTTGTCTTTGGCTAATCTTGTGCTTTTGCCACCAACGTAGCGAGGTAAAATCTGCTAATTTCCCTTGAATTGGATCGCGCTTTACTGTGTGAAAAAATAAAAAATCCATTTTTATTATGAAGCGGACTTTTCCAATGCTTTTCCCTTGACATCGATTGCTGTTGAAATTGAACAAAACTCATTCCGAAATTTTCAAGATACTATGTTTGGTTTTGTTGCATTTCATGACGACTTCGTTGTTATCTGCACCACTCGTTCGGCATCGTCCTTCAAGAAACAATTTACTAAGAAATAATTTCTCTAAAAGATGCTGCTAATGAAGTACCCGCTGGAATAAAAAATTTTTTCCCGGTTACACTATGTTGTTGCGAGCAAAACGTGTTTATTATGGGAACCGCTGCAAAAGCCACCTGCAATTTATTTTTGGTAAACAGTCGTAAAATCCGCGGGTCACACGCAGCGGCGTTGTTTCGGCATAGCGCGATTTGAGGAAAGCGGCAGAATTTTGGGAAGGTCCTTGATACTGCTTTCGTTACTTAACTGCTGCTGCCAGCAGTCGTTGGTTCTGAAATTATCAATGTATTCTGATTTTGTTGGCAAAGACACGTGCGCGCTGGCTGTGACCTTTAGCCGTGTTAGGTAGCAAGTTAAAGGAAGGCCTATTGTTGGATCTATTTATTGTGAAAGTGTCGTCACGCTCAGTGATTTGCTGAGCGCGTCGTCCAGGCAAGTCTGTTTGGCCCACAAACGGCCTTTGTGGATTTAATGACATTCGGTTGGAATTACACGACCGTTTCGCTGTTCGGCTCGCGAGGAAAGTCGTTGGGTTGAGGTTTTAAAAGGCCGGATTTAAATTCCACTTGTCGCAATTATGTGCGCAAGGCCAGTCGACTGGACGTTATTATTCGGTTGTACCGTGCGCATGCCAAAGAAATGCTACTCCTAAATATATGGTTTTGGTGAAACAGCAGCCAGGTCGATTAGCAAGTGGGTTGCACTGGTGATTGTATATTTGCAATGTTATTTCTTGTTTCCAATCGACAGGAAAAGATCTTAGTTTGATGATGCAAGCTTTGAATTCTTTGCAAAGTCCAGAAGAGAAAATAGCGGCACTTTGCAAAAAGTACGCCGACCTCCTTGAAAAGCAGAAGCAAACGCAGAAGCAGTTGCGTCTGAGCCAAAAGAAGCAGGTAAATTGAGTAGTTTGACAATCGCTGAAAAAACTTGGCAGCCACCGTGTTGTTTCAGCACGTTCTTGATCTCAACCGGATTGTTTTCGTACGAATGGGCTTGCGACGAAATTGATTGGTGGCTGGTGTAGGCCATAGTTATAATCGGCGATCTAGAACCCAAAGTAAGGACGGGTTCGGTTTTCCTGCTTTTCCGAGAAACTGTTTTTGTTTGCACGACCATAACGTCAGACAGATCATATATTTGCATACTTATCTCCAAGAAAATTTGCTTCAGCAATGTCTTATTTTCGATTTCCTTCCTGTACTCGGAGAACGTTTTTCCGCTCGCTTATGTTTTGAATAAATTAAGTGCTAAACCTTCACTGCAAAATTAGCCTTTGTAAGAGTCCTTACCAGCATACAGCGCCAACAACCCTTGATAATGCGTACGTCTTTGTGCTGTTAGATAACGCTACTTTTATGAGGTCAAAAAAACTTGATTACAAGATGTTCACGATGAGATGGAAATGGTGTGTATTTCTATCTATCAGATACAGCCTACTGAAAATTCTTACGCTACAGAAAATAATAAAATATAAGGACCTAAGACACAATAAGGACTTTTGTTAGATACAAGCACAGTAAAATAAGGATAAATCTTGCAAAGAAAGACGGTATGGTATGGGAGCCCTGGTTATTGGAATAATCTGCTGCTTTAAGCAAACGATGCCTTGCCAAGCACCCCGCAGCGCGGCCGAACCGATTTCACCCACACTATGCCTGCAGGAAATGTTTCACGCAATTTTCTTACCTTGTATAAATCACCTCGTTTTCACATAGCGTGGAAACTATGATTCACGAGCGATTAATAGCTGCACATTGACCAGGCGCCAGAAATTTTCTGAGCAGCGAAATATCTTGCTGTGCATCGCCAAAGTTTTTATGAGCATTCCACACAAACGAGTGGCTTGTGATGGCTCTAATGGCTACCTTGTATGCTTTTATCTGAAGGCTTTATTTCCAACTTTCACATAACATGTAAGTATGAATGGTTGGAAAGACATTGGGTTGTTGAAATGTTTCGTGACAGATTTTCGAACGAAAAGTTTGAACAAGTACTTTTTACTATGTCTTAAGTTTGTCAGTTAAATGGTAAATACGTTGTAATTGGATAAAAAAGAAGCAACTGAAAATGTTTGAAGGAACTGTGAAAGCAGTTTTTCTAGTGTTACTATTTCCGTGATGACAATAGCATATCAGACGAAATTGACATTTTCTTTGACCTGGGCGTTTGTCCTTGCTCACCACCGCATTGCAAAGCGCGTTGGAGTTCCCTGTTATGCGCGAATTTCTTTGATCCTGAAATAATGTGTTGGTCTACTCAGTCCGGGAAGGGAGTGGAGCCATTGCATAACCCCCTATCTTATATGCAACAGTGTGCTCAAGAATCGAAGTAAATGCGGTAGTACTTTGGTATAAGCTTTGAGATCGTTGTGCGTCACGGTGGTCAACCGTGCCAATTTTTCCCCGAAAACGTTTTTTTTGTTGTGGCTTGCTTCATAACCATTTTTCGCTTACGCAACCGTCACGTGACGTTGCAGCGTGAAATTCTCTCACCGCAATACACTCAAAGTTGATTTTACGCTGTGCTGTTCCCCTGCGCTCACAGTCGGTGTTGTTAACTGTGTTGTTGTTGTTGTTGTGCAGGCGCAATGCCTGAAGGAAAAAGATCAGCTCCAGAGCGACCACAACCGCACTGTGCTGGCCAAGGGTAAGATCGAGAGTCTCGCTCGCGAACTGCAAAAGAGAAATAAAGCGTTACAGGTGATTTTCTTCCGCTCGCTGTCAGCGGCAGCTACTTTATAGTTGGTTCCTGTGTCTGTCGTTATTCGAACAGTATATTTTCAAAATATGTTACAAGTGAGATTGTTAACCTTTCACGTCACGCTTGCATTGATTTCGAAGGTCGTATTGACCGAGTTCCGCCGAGTGCAGTTGGTTGCTCGCATTTATTGCTAGCACCTTTGAAATATTCATTGCTGTGAAAATTTTTCGTGGTGTGAAAGAGCGCTTCGGATCAGACACTATTACAATCGATCCTGTATTCGGCCAGTTAAATGGTGCCGATAGCGTATGCAAAAGGAAATATAAAGGTTTAAACGCCACGTGCAATGTCGTTTCTGTTTCAGGAAGAACAGGCGAAGAAGTCTCTGGAAGAAGTAAATCTCCGGCAGGAAATGGCCGACAAGTTCCAGGTGAGGACCTGATGCATGTTCCTGCGCAATGGTTTGATTGAGAAGCTTAATGGAACGAACATAGCTGCAAGCTCATGTTCAGGTGTGGAAGGAATTTTGCGGTCAGTGGAGTCGAAGCTGGAGTCTGTGTGATTGTCCTGACTCCGACTGATTTAGGATCGTCTTGCTAGTTTGTCATAATCGGTAAATCTCATTTAACGAATCGGTAAATCTCATTTAACGAATTTTTAAGACAATTTGATGTTTTTATCCGATATTTACGTCAAAGCGATTCACAAAAGTTCGCCGGGCGCTGTATAGTAATTGGGAATGTCAATAAGGTTGGCCCGCGGCACAAAGGTACCAAAAAATAAAATCAAAATGCTGACTATAATCCATTGCAAAGGAAAAATCCCCAAGAGAGTAACAAACAGACCAACTTCCTGTCATTAAGACGGACACACGTCGCACCCCCCGAAATGATGTCTTGCACCCCCAGGAGGTGTGAGCCCCCTTGGTTGGGGTCATTGCTGTAGATTGAAAGATTGACCGTCGTTGGCCAATTAACCAGAAAATTTATTGTCCAATGCTCATCACACGCATGTACCTCCACGTCTGACGTATTCAACCTCGCAGCAAGTGACTCAGTGGCGCTAGAGAGCAGAGGAGATAAGACTTCAGGACTGATGATGCGCAGTGTTACGTGAACTAAAAATTGCAAATAGATCAACTTTGTGGAGTGTAGTTACTAATGCTGTGTGCAAAGGATTGTGGTCCGTCGTCGCTTCGAAGTTTCAAATGTCGCACTTTTATCCACGCATCAGTGGAGAGCAGTTGACAAAAGCATGCTGAAAACTGCAAGTCAAAACCGCTGGTTAGGTCGCAAAGCGTGCAGCTTGATGTGCTAACGTGTTAACAGCGCAAGTGTGCTGCTTGATGTGTTCCGGCTCTACGTGGCTCTTGAAAGAAGTGGCGTTGAAGCGTGGTGATGAAATATCCAAGTCCTTCACAGCTGCAAGAGCTTTTTTTATTTAGACTCCTGGACTCTTTTTCCTTCACTTCGCTTTGCACGGTGTTTATTGCTTTAACCAGTACGCGGACACCTGTGCTGTTCTTCCGCAGGCGACCATAAACCACATTGAGAACCAGATGAAGTCGGCGGTGGAGGGCAGTAGCAAGCTGCAATCGGAAAACGACAAAATGGGCGGGAAATTGAACGACATCGTCAAGAAGTATCAGGCTCGTGAAGCGGTGAGTTGGTTGTATTGTGCGTTTCTCTGGCTACTCACTAAATACTTGTCGACTGCGAAACGAAAGCGTGAGATGCTTTTTTATTAAGTAATCGTATAAAACAGTAGATCTCAAACGGGGGTACGCGTGCCCCTTGGGGTACACAAAGATGCTCCAAGGGCGTGAACGAAACTGCCAATGAAATTTTAACGTATTATAGGTACATTTGCATTTATTGCGCTCATGTGTACAGTCAAGGGGTACTAGATAGACAAGATATTGCCCAAGGAGTACATCATTGAAAAAGGTTGAGAGCTCCTGATGGTGTAATCTAACTTGTGTAAAAATTAGCATTTTGCGCCGCAGTCCGCCTGGAAATGTTAACGCCGCAATGTGAAAAAATCACTTGTGTCTTGGTGCGACCCCGTTACCTTCTTTTGCCTGTAACTCGATTCGCGTGGAGTGAAGTGAGTTAATCTTCTCACACGACCTGCAAACAGAAACAGTTGGTCGCCTCTTAAGAGTCCCACAATTTCACATGCGAATATTTAACTGCTGGGAATGCAAACCTGACGTGGTTTAGTAAAAAAAACTGAAGAATTTAACTTAAAGCTATTATTTACAAGTCCACAAGCAAGACACTACAACATAATAATCGCTTGAACTGGTCTGTACAGGCAATGGAGAACCTGGTGAAGCAGTACGACATGCAAGAAAAGCTGCTGACAGCTCAGCTCGAGAAGGCGCTCTTGGAGCACGAGGCTCAGCGGGAGTCGGACCAGGGTGACAAGAAGAAGCTTCTGGAACAGATGATGATCCGGAACAAGCAGTACGAAGAGAAGCTCGAGCAAGAGAAGGAGCTTCGGGCCCAGGTCGGTTTGTGATGGTTGAGCAATTAGCACAAGTATGCGTGCATGTAGAGTATTGTAGGTTAATGCCTACGCAAGACGAAGCAAACGTTGGGCTTAAGTGGCAATAGTGGCCTTCTTTCTTTTTGGTAACAAGTTTTAATTAAATTCACACCGTAGGGAAGAAAATTGAAGCGAAAACACCGGCTCTTGTTGCTGAAACTGAAGCGAAACACTGGCTCTTGCTGCTTGCTTCGTGAAAATACATAGATATGTTTAATAAAGTATAGCAAGTGTAAAAGGCGCCATGTACAGGTCCGTCTCTCGCTCCTATTTCCACCGCATCGTACTCTTCTCTGTGCAGCTCCAGTACTATTCGGAAAAGTTCGAAGATTTCAAGTCGACCCTGGAGAAGAGCAACGAAATCTTCACAACGTATCGTGCCGAGATCGACAAGATGGGGAAGAAGCTGAAACAGGCCGAGAAGGAGCGCGCGAAGCTGACGAAGAAGTGGGAGGACGCGACGCGAGCGGCCACCGAAACAATGGAATACGTGAGTCGCGCCGGAATGCGTAAAATTGCTTCGTCGCACGTCGGCAGCGGCGAACATGTGGCATGGGAGATGTTTCCTTTCTGCTTTCGACTGAACCCACAGATCTTCCTATAAAACCACTCTGCTCAGGGAACCTTCAAATACAATACGAGCCGGGAAACGAAGGGCGTAATCAATCAATGCAAACCAAAATTTGATTACGGCATCCTGGGACATGTGAAATTCTGTTCTTCCGGATCAACTATTTTTGACTTCTCGACGTCCATTGTTAACCACTCCCACAACGGAATCGCACCTGCGCAGCGAAACATACAAATTTTATGCGCTGTTCCCCCAGATAACTGTTTTTTTTTCGGAGGGAAATTTTATTTGTGCGTAGAAAACGCCGTATGCGTTGTAGATCCATTTATTCTTCATATCAAGTCATGGTGCAGGTCTACTCTTTACATACAAGATTTCAGATGTGGTATCTGCCACAAAACGTTTTGCGCTTAAAATCACATTGAAATGTTAAGGTAGTGGGTTGCACAAAATTTGCTACGCATCAGATAACCCAGGACGGTGGAGTGCCACGATTTTCTATATACAGGCTTTCAGGGACATCTTTGTAAAAAGCTCTGGCATCATTCCATGCATCTCTGAAAATCAGGAAAAGTCATGGAAACACAGGTTTCTCACATTTTTTCTAAGTATATCAAATCAACAAGAAAAGAAGCCCCAGGGTGGTCCACCACCCCTGGGTTCCTGTACAAGGTTCGAAATATTTTTGGCAAATTTTCCCTCCTAGCAAAACTGTGTTCCGGTCGCTCGTCACTGTAACAATGTCACACAAACGTTAATAAACTCAAATCGGGTCGTTGCGTGGTTTTGCTCCGAAACTACCACCTCGCCCACGTACAATACATTGCTTTCGTATCGTTTGCAGACTCTGCAGCTGGAAGCGAAGCTCGCGCGCCTGGAGCGACTGAGTCGCGCTTTGCAATCGGAGCGCAGCGAGCTGCTGCAGCGCTTGCGTCAGTACGAACCCAATCCGAAGGTCAACCAGTTGACGAAGCCCAAGAAGAAGAACGGAGAAGTTATTGACAAACCTAAAAATCACGGTGGGTCGTCGATCTTTGCTCGAATGCAGTTTAAGCAGTCGTTTTGCTCTTTGTCTTGGATTTGCTGGCTGCTGCTTGTATCTTTATGCGTTCTCCGCAATTAGGAATTCTCCAAACGAAAGTTGCTTGACCTTTAGCAACAAACTAAACAGCACCAACTTCAGGGGTAATTTCGAGTGATTTGCGCCTCTTCTGCCCCCCGGCGCATTCCGAACTTTCATTGTGTTCCTTCAGAAGTCGCATTTGTTGTCTTGCAACTTTTTCTTCGCAAAAGCTTCTCTTAGTTTTTTTCGTGAAAACAGTTTCGTTGTTTCCTTTCACACAAACGCTTATTCTCGTGTTATGTTCGCAAAGCGTTGCCTCTTCCACCGGCCTACGTTATGTGCAACCCGCTGGTCTACCTGTTACTGTCGCCCATAGTTTCGCGTGGAAGCCACATAGAAATTTGGGTCTTCCTCCCCCAGTTTTTCTCCCCCAAGCCCCGGGCTCTCTGAGTGTCGAAAAGATTCCTGCTTCGGGAAGTCGCAAGCACAACAACACTGAAGCAATCGGTGCCAGGCCTCGCATAAGCACCAGGGGTGGGCACGGATCTGAAGCGCCGGAGTCGAATCTGGCTGGATTCTACGTTTTTTTTTTCGGATCCGAAGTCGAAAATTTTAGTCACTTTTCATTTACGGCAGTAGAAGTCTGCGGGCTCTTTGTGAATTGTCATTGTCGAATTTCGGTTGCATGGCTGATTGCCGGGATCGGAACAGGAGTTTTGAATTTGAAAAATTTCCAGACCCAGATTCGGATTCGAAAATTTTGAAACAGGAGTCGGAGTCTGAAAATGTGACTCCGACCACCTCTTGTGAGCACGAAGCGGTTGTCACGTGCCTGCTTGTGATTGGCCACGCACCGTCTTCTTAAGCGGGCGACGTTTGAAAATGTGCTCCCGCCAACAACCGTATTTAGCTGTGGCTAAAGGCTTGTGCATTTTCATTGCAGGCAACGGCGACTCGCCGTCGCCCGATGAAGGCGCCCCCCCTCCGAACAGCGACTCGCACCGCAGCACTGACGACCGCGCGAAGGATACAGTTGGTGGGGGGGAAAACGACAGCCGCGTCAGGTCGCCAGATGACGTCACGTCGGACCGGGAGGAAGCGGCGACAGAAGATCCGTCCGATAAACCGGAAACGAGTCAGGACGCTGATGTCACCGACAATGCAGACGACTCGTCATCAGCGGAAGTCACGTCACCGACGAACAGCGACGCCTGTGAGTTCGCGGAACCGGGAAAATCCCCGGACGTCGAATCTGGCGATCCGGATGTGCCTCCTTCGTCCAGCGATGTTGTCGCTGATTCTCGCTCGGCGATCGACGGCTCCCTTTCCGGTTGCGACGGGAAAGACAAAGAAGCGCCGATCGAACAAAGCGACTCGCCGGCGCACCACGAAGAAGCGTGCTGCTCAGGTGCGCCGCCTTCGGACGAAACTGGTGACGACGACCGCGAAGAGGCGCAAGTGAGCGAGGCAGCGAAAATTAGCAACGAATACGCATCATCGACAATCGGTGGCGCAACGAAACCGTCTTTGAATGACGCCGAAGAACAATAGACGCCGAGTGAGACGCGAGTGCCACTACTGTGATGATGACAGGTCTTCTGCATCGCTCGCCCGCGCCCACGAGTCTCCTCCCACTCCCAGCACCTCATGACTCTCCAGTTTTTCCTGCCTCGTTTGCTTTCTTCTCTCTCTCTCTCTGTGTTCGTGGTTTTTGCCGCTGTTTTCACAGAAGGCTCGTTAGCGTCAGGCATGTGTGTTTTTTCTGCTAACATCGCTAACCTCTGACTCGACGTTGCATGCTCATGCGAAATGCGTCCACAATGAACGACAGACACGAACTGGCGATTTCTGGCAACTGTCGGCCCCAACCATACGGGCGCACATCTTGACCGACGAATTCTAATGTCGCTGCACAGAAGAAGACAACTCCCTTGTCTTGAAGATAATAGCAGAAGGTCACCTTAATGTACGCAGCCCACCAAGCAAACATGGTTTGTGCTTGAAGACTTGGGACAAAACGGCGAAGCTTCTTTTCCTCGCGCATTCTAGCAGCGCTTGACAACGCGCGCGATATTCTTGTTCTTTGTTCGGCGACAACCCGTTGCAGTCTGTGCGAGAACTCCAAGCACGTCGCTCCTGCTCCAGCTTTTTCACCGCACGTCTAATTTATGCCATTTCCTATATTCGATCGTTTTTCGCTCGTTAGCACGGAATGTTAAGTCTTTGTCACATTTAAAGCCGCGTGTCGGCTTCAAACGAGCGCAAGCGTGGGCGTTGGGAGGATTTTTCCAGGGGGGCTGCAGTAGTGAAATTACTTTTTACCAACACCGAAACTACGAGAAAAACATTTTTTCTAGGAAAAAGTCAGTAGGAAAATAGAAAATTTCAAAATCCAGGGGGCAATATTCCCCCTATCCGGCACCCGTAAGTGCATGTCCAAGCGCAAGGGCAGTGTGTCTTTGCTCTGGTACCTTTTCAGGATAAAAAGCTTCATCCACGCCATTCGCCAACACTCGCAAAAGACCCCAGCGAGGGTCATCGCTACTGCTGCTGTGTCCTGAAAGCAGGCAAGTGTCGATGAGTATCACAGTGAACTGTTGTTCATGTTCCCTCAGACAGTCGATAACTACCTACACTTCACTTGCAGCTGCTTCTGTAGCAGTCGCGCTTTCAAATTCTTGTCTTCCTTTCGGTAATTTGTCACGCATTGTTGATCATCGACTGGAACGCGAGGCTGCGGTGCGAGACAGGCTGGCGATTCATCGCCGATCGGTCGATTGTGACGTTGCTGGGCCGCATCAAACATTTTTTTAGCTCGCACAAGCTTTGAACGCTTTTCCTATGCTCATAGAAAATAACCAACAACACCTCATGAACCATCGTTTTCAGACATGTTAGTGTGCGTGGTGGATAAAAATTCAGCTCTTGAAGATGTGGGAGGTGTGTTGTAATCACACAGGTCGTGCTTGACCGGTGTGCGCCTGATGTGGGAGGTGTGCTGTAATCACACAAGATGTGGGAGGTGTGTTGTAATCACACAGGTCGTGCTTGACCGGTGTGCGCCTGTCCAATCCGACTGTGCTCGAACGTCGAGCCACCGGTCATCAGCTATTCGTTCGATGCTGCTGTCAACAACTGCCCTGGTTTGTTCTTCCCACGTTCTTTCAAGTCCCGTTGACAATTTCGCTTCTTGCTTCATCCGTGGGTCTCTCTCTGTCCTTGTGTGTGTGTGTGTGTGACAACGGCTCGGTACTGCGGGATTTTTTGGTCAATCCGCATTTTTTGTCCTGCGGTGTGTTTATTCGTAATAAAATGAAGCCTGACAGAAGAAAAGCTGCTTGGAAGCGATGAAAACACAAAGAAGGTGGATTTTTTGCTTAATTTCAGACATTGTGTGGGGCTAGCATTATCAGGCTAGTTACGGGATCCATCCCAAATCGATTCTCGCCACCCGCTGTTTGCAGTTGCACGCGTTTGAGCGCTCGGAACAGTGCAATGGATGTACTTGGCCATCAAAATGTAGACTGACCTTCGAAGGAAAAAAGGGTGCTGATTGTGGTTTGCGAATAAATCGCAAGCAGCAGTAGGGTCGGCGATAGCTTAGTGACAGAATGTCCGCCTCTCAATCAGAGGTGATCACGGAGTGCCAGAGTCTACGAATTTTGCTGGAGCGGAATTCGAAGTCGGAACTATGAACAAAAACCAGAGCAGGAGTTAAATTTTCAGTTTTTATAGGAGCCGTGTAATAGCTCTTTGTTAATTTTAAGATTAAATTGTGCGATTAGTATCATCGCTCTGTTCTCTTGGTTTTCTTGGACAGTGAACGATCCAGTGCAGGCCGCTGAGGATGGGTGAGGTTGACAGACCGTGTTCTTACTGGCGCATAGCCAATGCCCAACTGTTGTATCACAGGATAGTTTTTTTTGTGGATAAGTCAGTTACTGGAAGTTGTCCGTTTGTGCCGTATCTTGTTTTAAGTGGTATTCGCAATTTGCTATTTTTAATGAAATGTGCAAGCTTCGCACTGTGACAGCAAGCAACAATGTAGATCACTCTATTATTGCTTGTTCGCGCCACATATATGTGGGTGTTGTTCCTCGCGCACATCCCGTTCGTGGTGAACCACACATTCAACGCAACGCCACCCGAGAGGTTGCAACAGTCAAGCCAGCAGAAAGCAGTTTACTTCAGGCTACTACTACATGCCACTATTATCTTGCAAGTTTATATTATTATACGGGAGATATTTCAATTGTGTAAATAAGGTGGTAGGAAGTGTTTTCAGTGTAGCCGATGGGGCTTTGTTTGTGCAGGCTATTCAGTGAATTGATAGCAGCAGGCTAGTTATTTCATTGTGGTTGTGCTCAAAGCACAAAGAATTAAATGAAAAAGTTAAGCACGACTTGTTTATTCAGAGAGCTGAAAGAGTTGAAGGAGATTTGGTTCAGGTGAGAACAACATATGGTGCTATTTGTTGGTTTCACGTTTGGTAGTGTCTATTCTGAACTCATGAAGTAAAACCTATGATCAGAGCCGGATTAAAGGGTAGTGGGGCCCGGGGCAATATTGGATAGAGGGCCCCGATGACGTATTTCATGACGTCATCGTCTATAAAATTTATGTTTTCGCTGATTCGCAACGTTCTCGTTTGCTTTTTCCAGTAGTCGATTATGTGCCTGCCGCATAACTCGATTGGTTGCCGCCTTTGATTGTAAGCCGCACGAATGGTGTCAAAAATTAAAGAAAGCGGCCTTTGATTGTAAACCGCACTTGATCGATGCTTATCGGGCCCGTAACCAGGCGGGCGCAGAGGGGCGAATCTCCCCTACAAAATTTTTCGCCCCCCCCTGGAAAACGTGTTGGACATAGTTTAAAATTAGTGGGCATAGTTTAAAAAATTTGGACCCCTCTCAGAAAACTCTTCGCAACCCTGGTGACCCAAGCTGGTTGGGGGCCTGATGCTTACACCACTACAACTGCCTTCTGTTTATCATAATCCCTCCTGTGACGGAAGTGCACGTGATGCTGAAGAAAATCGAATGCGAGAGAATAATTTGATCGACAAAATGTACGTGAGGAAAGACTGAGCGTCATCTATAGCTTTCGATAAAGTAAAAAAATAAAAAATGTAAGCCGCCCTTCACTGTAAGCTGCATGAAATGATGAAAAAAGTGCTTTATAAGCCGCGGCTTACAATCGAATAAATCCGGTGCTCAACTGCACATACAGTTAGCTGCGGGAAGAGAGTTTATGATATAAACGATACAGTATATTCTTACTAAGAAAAAATATTTCGACAGGCTAGAGAGTGACTCGGCGAGAAACAACATTCACCCGAACAGTAAGCAGAAACCAGAGATTACCAACAAAAACACTGGAAAAATAACATGTCGATATGGCCAGTGTAGTGGTCACACAAGTGCCACTACATGGAATTCGGCTAAGTCCGAGGGAACTGCATCAGATGAATGTGCCTGATGTGAAAGTCGAAGCTCAAAATGTCTCGATCAGAAATGACGAGTGAAGCGTTTCTTTGGTCAAATCGGTTAAGGCGCAGATAGCGAGCAATTGGCTTTAATCACTTCCTCGGCTGGAAGTTCGAACGGCAAGCGGGGCAGACCGGGTGTTCCGCTTCACCAGCCAGTCTGAGTGTGAAAGGTGCTTTGCAGCTTTTATCTTGATTTTCACCGACATTTTCAGGTGCCCTGGTTAATGCCACTGTTTCAATGTTGCTATTTAAAAGCTTTGTGGAAAACAACGTTTCAGTCGCGGTGTTTTGGCTAACACTGCCAGATTCTTGCGTTTTTCTCCTTAGAAATTTTGCCATTTTTTCTCCTGTGGCATCACAAATTTCGGCATCGCGCTAGCGTTTTGTCGACCTTCTACAAATCGACTGATCAAAAACTTTTTCTGACGGAACACGCAATAACAAATGGCTTGAATAGCTTCATATGTTTATGGTGTAACGCAAGAATAGTAGACATCGGAAGAAAAGTATGTTACCCTTTATGACGAGCAAAGGTCGCAGTTCGGCTGCGGCTACCTCCAGACGGCACAAGAATTTACGGAATCATTGATACTATACAGCAACCACAGCAGAACTGGCTTTAAGCACGCAAATAGTGTCGTTTTCGCGACTTTTGTGCAGTACGTGTGATGCACGAGTAGATGCACCAATGCCAAAAGAACGATTAATAAGAAAAGTTGCAAGCAAAATTCAAATATATTTGCATTCAACGAAACCGAAAATATTTATATTCAGTAGGGATTACTAAAACTGGCAGAAAGTCAAACTTGCAGAGGAATCAGTGAAGATACTCAACGCAACATTGTAATATAGAGTTGTATTTTTATATCTCTTTTGAATCACGACAATTTTTCCGAGGAATATTTTATTTAAAACAAATAAATGTCATCACGGTGGGCCCCCTTGGAGCAGAGGGCCCGGGGCAATTGCCCCCGTTGCCCCCCTTTAATCCGGCTCTGCCTATGATGGAGCTATTTTGTTCGATCGATCCGTGGTCACTAACTGCATTGCTTAGGCGTTCCTGGGCAAGAGCCTTGACCTCTAAACGCCCCGGCAAGAAGTAAAATTCCGGCTTTTGCCTGCCGCCAATCTTCACCCAAAATTGTATATAAACAAACGAATCGTAAGTTCTGGTTGAAGGTGAACTGCACTTCGATGAAATTGAAGGGATTTCGTTCAACTGTACTTAGAATGGTCAATGGTCAATGGTTTAGTTTCATATGACTCAGCCAACAAGCCGAAGCATCATAAAAGCCATCGCATGCAGTAAGCCAATCGTTAGCGAACATTAGAGCAAATGAAAACACAATGGCACAATAGTTGATCAGTGTAAACAAAGA
>JGI24158J21664_10004715_pt1 | contig 17597 bp, 21 predicted proteins | sample Ectturendosymbi3_FD_21664 | JGI IMG/M metagenome (IMG submission 21664)
GCTATGAGCACAACATGAGTAATCATTGGACCAACGCACTGGCCATTTCTTCGCGCCAATCCGCGCCGCCAACGCTATGCGCGTTCTTGCCGTAACATGGGTAGTTACTCCATAATGTTCGTACCGTAATTAGAATGCAGTATCACCTATTTCTGAGATATTTGCCACATCAGTTCCACAAAGATTAGCCACGGAAGTAATGAAAACGACAATTAAAGTTCAGTATCGAAGTGTACTGTATTATCATTATCTACCTGTTACAATAGTTAGTGTAACCTGATTTGGGTGGAATTCAAGCTTTGTGCTTTTGTTTTCGGGCTTAGCTAAAATGAAAATGTTACAAATTTTAAGACCAAAGCAAACTAAAAAATTTTCAGCGTTTCAAAAAATCTTGCAATCATTATTTGAGTTTTTCTCAGTGAATATTTTCAACAATTATCTTCATGCAACAGTACACCCACACAGTGTTGAGATCTGCCAATAAATTTTTCCTAGGTTCTTTCGATACGATCTGTTCATTGCACGGATACATGCGAGTTCTGTTAATGAGTTACTTTCACGTGCACACTTCAGTTACTGATGACTTATGTTATTTGATCACGACCTGACGCTACACAGCATTTGCACAACGGAAAGCCTGTTTGTCAGCTTTTGAAACGAGACGGAGTACGTCGATAACTGCAGCAACGCCGGCCAGTCGATGCAACCAATGCAGCTGCTGGGCTCCGCGATTCTGGGAACCCCACGCCATGGAGTTTGGGCAGGTTGTTCATTTCAGCCAGATACTCCTAACGTACGAGAATTCAATAGTAGAAAATGCCTATAAATTAGAGATGGCACGGTCCAAGATTTTTCAGGCCCGGACCGCCCATAGCCTGCAACATTCAACCCATTAACCGCCCGTGGACCGACGACGTTCATTCTTTTCCAAACCGGCCCGCCCATGGCCNGCTAAACAATTGGCAGTCTTGTCTATTTTATCTCCNGAGGCAAATTATCTCAAAGGGCTATTTTGCCTTCTGAGGCAATATATCTGCTATGACTATTTTGCCTTTTGTAGAACATGATTGGTTGAAGTGGGAATGTCATGTGACAAGCACAATAGAGAAAGTTGCATGTTTGGATTAGTGTGTAAGCCTAAAACCCTAAACCTAAGACCTAATTGAACCTAAAACCCCAAACCTAAAACCCGAGACCTAAACTTAAAATCCTAAACCAAAACCCTAGCCATAAAACCTGAACCTAAATCCCTGAAACCTAAAAATAAAACCGTCAACCAGTCCTGTAACCACATGGGATGGCTTTTTTGGGTTTAGCGACCCAAAAAAAGCTTCAAGCCCCCACAAAGTGAAATATGAAACTATACTGTATATAAATCAGTGGATTTTTTTGCCAATTTTAGACTGTCAAGACTCCCAAACAAAAGTAAAGTCCCTTATTGATGATTTTCCGGAGGACGTTCTGTTCTTAACGCAAAACTCTCAACTTACAAGCTTAAACCTGAACCCTCACCATAAAACCTTCAGCCTTTGGCCTAAACCTAAATCCCTAAACCCAGTAGCATAGCCGGCCCAGAAATTTGGGGGGAGCCAAAATGTTTGATTTTAGGCGGATAACACTATTTTGTTTGGAAAAACGCCTCTCTAAGCACAAAATGATTATATTTTCTAAAATTTTTGGGGGGCATGGCCCCTTTGGCCCTCCATGGCTACGCCTATGCCTAAACCCAAAACTCTAAACGTAAAGCGCTCAACCTTACTTGTAAAGTGATTGTGATTTGGTGCATATATAAAAACATCTATAGCACGCCATCAAAATGTTGCATAACCCGTTCCCTCCAAGAAGCCACGCAGCACCAAAATCGCTGATCGCCAGGCTTATGCAAGAAGTTATCACGATGCACGAAAAGTTTCTTAAAGTGTACCTGCCATTCGCGCCTGACGGAGTGCTCACATATGGGAAAAGCAAATTTGCCTTGAAATACGGTATCGGCATAACAATAGCAAGTGGTTTAACTCACTTTTAGTGCCACCGAGTGGTTCTTTCAACTCAAAAAATTTTAAAGGTTTTTTCAACATTAGCGGGTGGCTCGTAACGGCTCGGTGAAATCCAACCGCTAAAAATATCGTGAGCCGCCCACTCGTTCAACCTCAGCGGCCCGCCCAAAATCAGGACCAACGGCGGCCCGTGCCATCTCTACTATGAATCTCATTGTTAGCAAACGATGCTCCCGTTTGAACGAACGACGAATCTTCCCTAACTATACACTGGTCAACAGCAAAACTTAATCGGTGATTGTAATAAGTGCCCCTAAATGGATTTTTAAACACTGATTTCAAAAATGTCATTATACGTTTTGTAGCACATCTAGTTTTTGAGATATCTGTATGTTATGGTTTCCAGTTAACTAGTCCAACACAGACCTAGCTATAAACAACAGAAAGTAGCATTGTTTGCATTGTGACGTAACACAAAATGATAATTAGTGTAGTAGGCATATGAACGAAAAGCTTACTTTACCAACCTCAACTGAGTGATTTAAATGCAAGAAGCGGTTCTATTAGGTGACCTATTAATATGTCTGTGCACTTAGGCAATACTAAACATTACAGTAAATCCCCAGTGTGCATTCTGTTCACTTGAATGATAACATTCATTCAGATTGTTTTGAATTCTATTAAACGCACCCACGGCCAGAGTACCAGTGGAGCCTGTGTGAAGATCTCAAGGTCATAAGCATAACAATGGGAATGAACAGCGGATTTACCAAGAACTGCGTTTCTTATTTTGATCGGATACCCATCCTACTGCACAGCACTATGAAAAGCAACATTAGTCCACAAGAAGCTCATGTGTTCCTGGAGTGAACAGTGTTCGAGAGTTCAGCATATTAACCAAGAGATAGCCAATGAAATGGGCAGCGATGAGTACAGAGTTCTTAGAAAGAAACGAACATTTCAATATGAAACTTAAGACGAGTCGGTTCAAAGTCCACAAGAAAGTTTCTGAATTAGATGTTTCAATCTTGTCCTTGGTAGAGCAATTTCATCAACAGAACATAGATTTCACAGCAGCTGAAGCCACAGGATTGTTTGTTTGGTTTCTTATTTTGTTTTCAAAACTGCTCGAAAGCAGAAATAAGAGTGCGTAAAAACAACTTGGAGAAATTTCCCACCGTAACTCAGATATAGACGGATTCATGTTAGTAAAAGAGATGTACGCTCTAGACAACAATATTTGAAAGGAAATTGCCTCCCAGCTCGTAGACACTTGAGGTTTCTTTCCTGAATAGAAAAACGATATTGATTTTCCAAATTTTTGGATTGCCCAGAGAGATGCTGCTGACAATTCCTGTAACTGTGGTATCGGGTCAAAAAAATTGTTTTCCTTTTCAAAGCGTAAGACATACCTCATGTCAACAATGACACAAGAACGGCCGACGCACACTTTGGCTTGAAAATAAAGTCGCATTTCAGCTCGATTATGATGAGGTGATCAGAGACTTTGTTAGCATTGATATCGCAGGGTATTTTTTTAAGGCGCAAACTTTTGGTAGGCGAACCAGCACTGGTTCGTACAGGTGTCATTAATTCGTTACTTCCAAGTTCGTAATGCTTTTTGCCGGCAGGCAATAAATGAATGAATTCTTCAAGATATTTTCGCTTGGTAATACACCGCTACGTCGTAGCCAAAAATCTCATGCATACCAGCGCAAAATTTTGTGAAGCGTGCGCACTTAAACTTGCCTTCTTTTCTTTGTCCACAAATTGTTCAGCGTTGTTTTTCGATCTTGCAAGAACTTCGCTCCACAAAACATACGATGTGTTTTGCCTGTTTGTTTACCTTACATAGGTAGAAAAACCACTACTCTAAAGTTCAAGTACATAAGTGTAAAGGACATTTAAAGCTGTACTGCAGCTTAACTAGGCAAGCTGTACTGCAGCTTAACTAGGCAAGCTGTACTGCAGCTTAACTAGGCAAGCTGTACTGCAGCTTAACCAGGCAAAGTAAATATTGCGAGTGTCACTCAGCATACTCGTTCCTTTCTGTCATTGTATTGGGCGACTATGCTTCTATTTCACCAATCAACCATGCGCATTGAATATTGCGATTGGTAAGTTGTTTCTACAGCTGTGACGTGGTAGTTTTTAAATCTTCGTACATTGCATTTCTAACTCACAAAGAACATTTCGCATTGATATCCAAGTCCATGCATTAAGAATAACTATAAAATTGGACTTTTGGGGAACTTTGCGTGGATGCATGGGTTGCTCTCTTATGAAGACTGTTTTTTGTATATTGCGTCATAAAGCGGATAGAGTTGGTCGTGCGTCGACACGTTATCCAAGAACTCGTCTGCTCTTGTGGTCACCGAAAGTGCGAAAGGTAGTCACTTCGTGTTAAAAGTCAATCGCTCTCCGAAAGAAAATGCTTTAAACAAGAGTGCCGTAATTGCATTGTCAGTTCAATTCTTCTGTCAGTTCGGTTTCTTTGACGTGACGTAACTTTGCACTTGTGCTTGCCTCTCGAAGCTCCGTTCCAGAGTCTCCTTTACAACGTTCGGCTAGTACAATTGGCAGCGGTACACTGTCCAATGTCCACCACAGCAGCATGCTGTAAGTCCAGGGGTGCAATTTTTTTGTGAATGTTAGTAGCGCGCAGAAACTTTTGGTAGTAGCGAACACATGAGCTTTGCCATACAGCATTCATATGCATGAAATATAAACTGCAAGCAACTTACGAGGAAAATATGCAATTTATTTCTTACCTCTTCTTATTTTCAAACAAAATTGAGGTTGGCTCTCTTCTTTCACATATGTGCAGACAAAATATGGTTAGCTATCCTCCTTCAATTATGTGTATGCCTCTGCCCGCAAACATCGTTCGCGCACTCAATGTTTATGGTGCCCATTTTTGTACCTCTGTTTTAGACAATGACATGGGTGTAGCTAGGGGACACATGAGCTTTGCCCTCGCCCCTCCAAATAAGAGAAACCGGTGTGTTAGCATGTACATACAGGTCAAATCCAATCACTTGCCGTTTGTTATATTTACATGGGCCAGTTATTTTGCTAGAAAATGTCGTAAGACCGTTGCTCAGACGGGCCCGCGCCTGAGTCTTACATTGGGCCCCGCACTTTCTCGGACTGGCCCTGACTGCAGCCAGCGATACACTGATCACGCAACACCCTATAATGCGAATTTTTATCAATCTGAATTGTGTTCTGTAATTTGTGGAGAGAGCAGCACTTCCGCCGTTACGTAGAATAACATCACACTGTTCATTGTAATATTTTATGAAGTAGCAAAGCACTCGAGGCTTGAGTGGAAAGTGTCAGCGTTCGTATGCCTAGTTGTGTATTTCCAGAAGTCTGATTCCTCTTGATCATCGTAGCGTGACCAGCGATTGTTATGAAAAAATAATTTTCTAGACCACCCAAAAGTCTTCTCGAATTTTATACTGCATATAAACAAGATACTTTTGTTCCTACGCCCAAAATTACACAGTTGCACAGCATGCTGTTCACACACCAAAATGGATACCCTATAGTGTAGTTAGAAGAGTTTGTTTAGCAACAACTGCTAGGCTTGACCAAATAGAGTAGGGCAGTTTGTGATGAAAGGAGCCAAATCCGGACCTTTCGCACTTTCGATGACCACAAGAGCAGACGAGTTCTTGGATAACGTTTTGACGCACGACCAACTCTATCCTCTTTATGACGCAATGTGGTTTATGCTGCGGATGTTAACCTTGTTGTGTCCACATAGGCCATATTCCTCACTCGTTAAAATTTGTAGCCTATTTGAGCAGGGGTGGATCCAGAGGAGTTCGATTGGGTGATCGATCCCTTAAAACTTACGAAAGTAACTTTATTCATCATGTTTTTGTACAATTCGGTAAACAGCATTCACGGTATAAGGCCATTTTGCCATCAACTGTTTTGTCAAAGAAGGACTCGATTTTCTCTGATGTCAGGGACCCGATGATAATTTTCTCTGATTCTCGGGACCCGATTTGCAATTCTAGGAACCCGAATCGGGTCCCTAAAACACCTTAGAAAAACCCTGCCGTAATGAGACTTGACTACCAAATGCAGTATTACTGAAATCTCCCCCCTACCTTATTGGCTGGATCCGCCACTGTATTTGAGACACAAAATGGAAACACGTGTCATTCACAAGGAGAGCAAGAAATGTAGACATCAGAAAGGTTTATCCATGCGTATTTCGTCAAGGAAAAAGCCCGATGCGCATCTTTTTCATGCAAAATTAACTTAATGTCATGGTACAGTTTATCAATTTGAAAGAAGACGTTCATTGTAGTGCACTGGTTTGACTATGCCTCAGATTTGTCCCTTCGATAACAGTGTTGTCGTAAGCGAACGATAAGATTGATTCTAATTTCTTGCAAATTTTTGTTAGTATTTGCGTTTCATATTCATTACCACATCTCTATCAATTAAATAGCAATGATTAAAACCAACCTGAGCACATACAAATTTTGTAGTTGCAAACTACGAGCCTATAATGAGTTTTTGTGGGAAAATATTTAGAAATTTTTATATTTAAATGGCTCGTCACATGAATCACAATTCGCAAATGCTGTGCTGTGAATTTAATGTAAATTTTCAGAATGTCAAACCACCGTACAGCAACGGAAAAAAAACTATTGAAGAGTTTGTTGGGATAGGCGGAATTACAAGTACTTCTTAGCATTCGTCAAGAACAATCACTGCCTTGTAATTTTGACAGCCTGCCAAGCCAGTCAATGGTTTCAACAAGTGCCTCTGCAGGTGGTAGACTTGGTTCGAATCCTGTCGAGGCCATATATAGAAGACTTGAAAAACGGTACTTACGTCTTTTCCAGTCTCGTACTCGGTGTTTCTGGATAAGTGCAAGGGAATGCTGCACGCCCAGCGTTGGCATTACGCTGACAGTGAACGGTATGATTAAAACATCTACGCACCAATGCAGCATTCATTATCAAAGTAGCCGCGTGGCCTTATGATGTAGACTAAGGGTGTCGTAGAGACCACTCGCGACACTCCAAAGCAGTGGTTCTCAACATTTGTGATGAAAGGAGCCAAATCCCGACCTACAATTTTGTCGGAGAGTCGCACTAAAAATTTTAACGCAAGTCGCTTGGCACGTTTTGTTTTATTGCAGAACATAGTCTTTTACACAAAATATCAGAGATGTTATTGAAAGACTGCTGAGAACCACACAAAAGGTGTTTGGGGCCCGTATGCGGCCGTCGGAGTTGCGGTTGGGAACCACTGCTCCAAAAAAAGTTTAATCAATTTTTTTTTCTTTCATTTCAGTTATACTCGATTTTTGTACATTCTTCGTGATTGTCACGAGTTGTGCCCAGGCGCCCATTTGCCTTTGCTTGAGCTGTGGGCCACCTGGCTAGTTTTCATAGTGAACTTTGCACTACCGTAATGTCGGTTCACTAGGATAGCACTGCGTTTCTTACGTATGTTTCAAAGCTAAAACTGCACATGTTTGAGTCAACTGAAGTCGATAAAACAAGGAAATAATCTGAATTGCTTATTCAACGTTGTTTCTTTTTTGGGTTGCTTTGTTCTGCTTAGGGCACTGGTTGAGAGTTAAATTAGGCGTTCTCAAAACGCTACAAACTTTCGAACATTCCTTCCCTGAAAGTAATGACTTGAGACAAATGGGTGGCAATTCTAGCAGAGATCAGTCAATTGGAGAAACAGTTCAAGATCATCGAGGTGGCACAGATCAGACGACACATCAAGATACTTTATTCCTGTCAAATGATGATGCAACTACGCCTGCGGTAAATTCGGATCTGATTTCGTTTGCAGATGATTTCACAGCTACAACATCTCAAGTATGTTTGTTATTGTTTGTAAAAAAATAGCATTTTACGATTGTTTTTCAAAATTATGTGATATTATTGTATTTCAAAATATTTTAATAGAAATATTAAGGCCTATTCTATTTCTGGATTGCACATTTCTTTCGTAGGAAAATGATTCCTGGCTTCAAAATTTGAGACCGTTTCGCTACTCAATTCTGTAGTTTGTGTTACTCTGAATAATGACACTGTAAGGTTCTGTTGTGTTGGGGAGCCGAATGTAAGGGGTCGTCGGTAGATAACGATTCCACAGAGATCCAGTAGGTGCGGCTCGTGACTGTGATTAGTGGGGTGTTGCAAAGATTTTTTAAGGTCTCAACAGTATCACGTTTTCCCGGCGGCGCGGACTGATATGACGTATGACAGTTCTCTTTCTACTAACCAGTTGTGAAACTTCTGTGTGTTGCAATGCTACAGTGACATGCAAGTGTCTCACACGCATAACATTTCTTCAGTCATTCAATGATAAAGAACGTTTGTTTCGCACCACGTTGTTGGTCTTAAAGTAACGTCACAATTTACCAACGTCAATTGTCGCAGTCCCATTAACTCAATATATCAAGCACAGAAACAAACATAGCTGATCATATCACACAGTTTTTCTTCTGGAAGTAGGCCTGCTTAACACAGTTATTTGACGTTCCTCACTAATTAAACGATGCTGCGATCGATTACCATTTGCTAAAATATTGTGTGAAGTAAATTTTAAAGATTAAGTGCAATGTAATCATTTAAAATTTGCTGAAACACTGGGTGTTACTAAATGCTTCAAATTTGAGTCGTACAGCAATATTTAAATCGATACAAACCACATATTGCAAACGTTTCGATAACTCCTGTTATCATCATCAGCGCATTGCAAATTTAAATCAGGCTTAATTTTCTGTGATAATCGTATTTACCAGATGCTGAGTTCACATTTGAACGCAAGCACGCATTTGAGCTTGACTTTTAAATCCAGGTTTATTTCTGGTGCAGTTAACAACTGTAGGCCTTCTCCAAAGTGATAGTCTACAGTATTCCTGATTTGAGGCTGAGAAAACGTTAAGTCAAGCATGTTATGTTCTCAAGACGCGTTCTGGACTACAGTCCGTGCACTTTCTAACAATCAAACAATAAAATCACCTTGCATTGCAGATCCACAGCAACTCTACGTGCAATATTACCAGAGAGCAGTGGCGTAGCAACGGGGGGCCTGGGGCCGCGTGCCCCGGGCGGCACTTTCAGGGGGCGGCACTTCGCTGACCAAAAATTAATTTTTGAAAGGAGGTTAAAAGTTCTATATTTTCGTTATTATTTTAAATACATTTTCTACCGCTTTTCAATTTTCATGTTTAGAAGCTCTAGACTGGTAGACTTGCCTAAAAACACGATATGTGGCTTTGGAGTGAGTGAATTGATAAAATGTTTGAGGGGCCAGGAGTTTCCTGAGAGGGGCCCAATTTTTTAAACTATGTCCAATAGTTTTAAACTACATCCAAAACATTTTTCCAAAGGGGAGCGAAAAATTTTCCTGCCCCCCTTATTTACGGGCATGCTTACTTGGGGGCCAATTGTGCTCCAGTCCCTGCACCTTACTAGCCAGACAAAGCTATTTAAGTCATGTCAGTCAAGAGTCCTTTGCACAAAGGAAAGAGATGACATTGGACGGCAGACTAAAAACGTTAGGGCTCCAGTTGTTTTCGGTTTGTATTTCCCCTCCTCTCAATATCTGATAAAAAAAATTTTAAAAGAAACGACGGTAAATAGTCAAGGCTAGCTTAATCCTTTCTCTCGTATCGTTGGTTTCTCAGTAACGTCACACTGCACATAACATTTTCCTGACACTTAGGCATGGGCGACGAAGATTTCGCCGGAGCGGCGATAGCTCAGTGGTAGAGCGTCCGCCTCTCAATTGGAAGGTTGTATGTCCAATTCACAGACACCGAGTGACTCGCCGTGGTGCTCTTTGGGCAAGATGGTTAGGCTAAACTGCCCCGGTAAGAAGCGCATTTCAGGGGCTGGCATACCGCTAATTGCTGTCGCCAAAATTATTAAAAAAACATTTCTTGGCACATCTCATGCTATTTTTTGATGTTCAGTGGGATATATTTTCAATAACTGTCATAAGCTGTAGCCCAGTCATTAGTTGGGCCTATCAACAAGTTTTGGCAGTTGAAGTGAAGAACTTTGAAAGATAACTTTTCTCAGTTTCAATAAAACTACTGATTTCTGCATGACGTAATTGTGCCGGAAAATGACGTTCTTGAAGCGGGTAGTGCAGTTGGTGCATTTTCGTGTCTAACTTCGAGATCCGATTGTAGGTTTCAACTGCAAGTAGAGGGAATAAGAGCCAGCCGATAGGCAACGTGGTTTTCGTGAAGTCGCCTTTGTTCAACGGTGCACTTTAAACATTGTCAGTCATAGAAAAAATTATAGTATTTCAACAAGACAAGCTTAAAAAAGATGTTGCTCTCATTTTGATGAATTTGAGGCAAGAACCTTAGTCTGAAAACCTAACGCAAGGGTAAACGATATGTTTAGGTGTGATTGTGGTTAACACTTTTATTAAAAAGAGCGTTAATCGAAATGGTTGTACAGATTGGCCTAGGCGTAGCCGGGGGAGGCCAAAGGGGCCATGCCCCCAAATTTTTTAAAAATATCGTCATTTTGTGCTTTGAGAGGAGTTTTTCTAAATAAAAAATAGCGTTATTCGCCTGAAATCAAACATTTTGGCCCTCCAAAATTTTTAGTCTGGCTACTCCACTGCAGCTTGGCAATAGCTGCTGTGAACAAATTTGTTCATCGCAATAACCGACAAACGTAAGACGTTGTAATCACTGCTGAGCATCCAAAAGGCCTATATGTCACCGCTGGCATGGTTTGGTAATACAGTTTTCGAAATAGACGTCTGTTGGTAACCAGTCCCGTTTCCACGGTGGCTTTGGTTGTCTTAGCCCCACAAAAAAGCAACAAATCCCCCAAAATTGAAATATGAAACACTATGAATCAGTGTTTTTTTGTGAAACTTTAGAATGTCAGTCCCCCTGCACAAACGCAGTCTACAAATTCAAGACCTTCTGGTGATGATTCTGTTGTAACGAACATAGGCGAGGAATGACACTATGCACGTGTAATTGGAAGAGGTCCAACACAACAGCTAGACTAAGTGCGGAGGTCACGATGAAGACTGTAAGCAAGCGCTTCTCAACAATAGCCTGTTTTAAACCTGTTTAAACTATTTTTTTCAAAATAGATCCCTGCACCTATAGAGGGCTCCGCGCAAGTGCCCACGGAGTTAACGTTTGCAGTCTTCTATATATTCTAAGAGGATTAAACAATTACTGAAACGTGAAGTGAACAATGAAACGTTCTTTACATCACTGAGATCATATTATCAGATTGATTATTTAGCCTGCTATACGCAGCATATATACTATTTTTAATTGAAGACGGGGATACTACACGAAATTTTAACATACAGTACATAAATGTTTGCACTTGTAATGTAGGTATGCCGCCATCACACCTCTTAAGTTTTCCGTTTGATCCCCTGGAATGAGTAAAGTATTAAAATGTCATGCGGTGAGCTAACCGGAGATCTAAAAACCAACAGGGAAGGAAGTTTGGCGAAACATGGTGGGGTTCGTGTATGCCTATGAAACGAAAGCTGAAAATAGAAAAATTAATGATTAGAAAGGTGGCGACAAGCAGAAACAGCAAGAATCATAATCGACAAGCAAAAGCAAAACACATTTCAGTTTGTTAGTGTTTGATTGCGATTTTGAAGGTGCTTTATTAATCCTTATATCTTTGAACAAGCGCAAAACATGAACTTTCATTTAAAATTTTTGTAAGCAAATTTGAGGGGTGGAAAGGGCGGCACTTTTAAGGTCGGCCTCGGGTGGCATTTAGCCTCGCTACGCCACTGCCAGAGAGCGAGTTTAACCTGTTGTTTTAAAGCCAGTAGACGCAGAAAAATCACTTCCTACCAGTGAGTTACAAAATGACTTCTATCATATGCTGATGACAGATAAAAAATCATGCAAACAGGCACGACGCCGTCTGCTTTATTCGTACTTTTTGCTTTTCGCTGTCTTGAAAAAAATACAGACGAAATTCATTACTGGAAGTATGATTCATTACCAATTTTTTCTGATGTGGTATATCGCGGTGCTTTGCAAAGCTTTAGAGTCTGCAATTTAAGTACGCTGCCTCCCTCTAGCACCAGCATGAACACAACGATTCTGCTACTTGTAACTGGTCACTGCACTTGTCAGCCTGGCGCTGCAGAAAACACAGATGTAGGCTCACAGTTCCAGGTTGGCTGTGTTTGATTGACAGGTCAAAGCCTTTCCTATACATTTGTACAGCGAGAAACTCCTGTGCTGCAAGCGCTCACAGCTCCTGGTTGTCGTCATTTGCAGTGCTTCCCATGCAAAAAACAAACAGATGTCCAGTATCAAATTGCGAAAAACGTTTTGTGGAGGGAGGACACATTTTCAATACTTCTTGTGCATGCAAAAATGAAAATCAAAGCAAAACGGTAAACTGACCTGAAAACGAAATGTAGCATGAAAATAGGTGGTGCCACAGTTCCACAGTGCCTACACATGAGCTGCCACTCCGAGAGAACCCTTACTATTTGAGGTTAGTTGAGCGTAGTCTGCTTATTTTAAGATTAAGTTTAAAAAATGTAGTGACAAGGGAACCGACTAAATTTAAAAAATGTTTGAAATAAATTATTTTGACTATCTGAATTCTTGATCTTGAAACATTTTGAAAAACTAGTTCCAGATTGTACTTTGGGCTTCCATAAAAATGGTGTTTGAAAAACACATCACATTTTTAAAGCTTGAAAGCGTTTAAATAGCAACGAAACACATGCTGGAGGGCTGAGCTAAGCTCCTATTTGTTTTCCAAATTGTTATCTTGTTTTCCAAAACGTTAAAATGACACTCTGTCAATTGGTCTTCTTTTTAATACTTTTTGGTTTGCTTCAGGCGATATTACTGCTTGGTCTTGCTCCTTTTTCTACTAGAATGAAGATAAAGTTGAGTTTGGTTGGCCAAAATTGGGTATTTCAAACACACGAACGAAACCATAGCCATTGCATAAAGGCCAGGGAATCGGAAAAATCGGAAGATTATTGAGTCGTTGCCACTTGAGTGGTGGATACGCTCTATAGCAAGCGAAGTTTAGATCGAAGTGGCGTATACGTGGGAAAGAGCTGCCAGATGATCAACACAGTTGCGCATGGTGTGCTGGGTCGCAACCGGTCTCTCTTGGTGGATCGGGTGCTCAGATCGGTGTACATCACGCGTCATGTCACCACGCGACAATTAATCAAAGACATTTACAGTAATGGCTAGAAAGCTAATCACGCAGACATTTAATCCCCTAGACTGTCTATCACTAGACAGATCAACACGCACATTTGTACACAATAGCCTACATATTTTTTCAATTGTACACAATACATTTCAAACTCGCTCGCGGCATCAATCCTGCCGCTATTTACTGCCTTGTGCAGAACACGATTCAAGTTTTGAATGATCGCATGTTGAATGAAGTAACAAGAATCATCATTTTGGCTTCTCCTGAGAGAATACTGCTAGATTTTGAGAGTGCAGCTACAGGTATTGATGCTTTTAGATCAGCATTTCCAAATGCAACAGTTACGGGTTGCTCTTTTAGTTGACACAAAGTGTTATGCGAAAATATAACGAAATTGGTATGAAAGAAGACTACGAAATGAATGGCAGTATAAGATTGGTTCTTCACGGCTTACCTGCTTTAGCTATGGTTCCTTCATCCAGCGTTACTGATTTTTTTATTCTAGCTGACATTTGTTTGATACGAGCTGACACCATGCACTTTTTTGATGTCATCACCCTACATTATAGACTTTTGTGAAAGGACGCGATATGCAGATGCAACTTACACCATTTTAACAAACTATCCGGTGAATAAATGTCAGCGATTAACTGTCACGTGATTAAATGTCACCAAACTAGGTAAGTGATTAATTGTCTGCGTGATTAACTATCTAGTGATTAAATCTCACTGATTAATTGTCGTGATGAAAAGTCATCAAACCGTCGGAACCGCAAGGATCTGGGTGTGGGAGAGAAAGTATAAACCCAGCTAAAAAGAAACGTTTCCGGGTAGTCATGACTCTTTTGCATCTGGCAAGCTCTACAGTTGTTTGCCGCGGTTAGCTGTATTTTTTCTAAGTCCGCTGTGTTTTTCCTAACACTTTTACTTTCATTTGCACTAATCAAACCTTTTGAAACAATATTCCACATAAATGATATTTGAAGACAAGAAATATTGTGCGCTTAAATCTTTCTTTTGGAAACTTTTTTTGAATAACTGGCTCTCAGGATATTATGAACACTTTTTGCATCTCAACGGTTTGAACCTCATTTTTTTAGATCAATCTGTTTATGTTAAACTTTATGTTGCTGCTGTAATAATCAGAATTTCCCAACTAAATAAATGAATCTTGCATAAAGGAAATCAATCAACGCAATGAATTGCGAGAAATGTTATTTCATAATCGACTGAAATGTGCTTACGCCATAAAAATCGTTTGCTATGTTTGAGCAGTTTGGTGTAGGGGCTTAGCGTGGAAAAGAGCGGATTTGGTAGGTTCGCTTTCTTCTCATAAATCTGTTGCCGCTCTTCGCGCCTTGTTTCAACTTCTAGCGTGAGGTTTGTAGAGGAACGTTTGCAAACAGTAATGTTAGGTTTTATACATCCTAAAAGACAAAAAACTGTTTTTTCAGCAAACATCATCGTATATAGTGGGCGATAGACTATATGAAATAATATCACAAACATATCTGCTGGGACCACAATTTACCTTTGAACCAGAACCATGGTTTTGCACCGTAGAAAGCTCATTTACTGCTGACGTTTCATTTCACATGAATAGAATTTATTTGGATGAGAATGTGATATCAGATGAAAGCATTTTATTTCTAATAAACATCACACGCAAATTTAGCGTTGAATCATTAGCTAACTGGGAATACAACGGACGATAGCTCAGTGAATTGTGATCTAGTTAGGTTTGAGCATTTGAACCGCAACCACTTTTCACATATTTCACAGAGAACAGCTTCATAGTATTTGATACACAACTTGCTTCATATTTTGCAAGGAAGTATGATGCCCTTTTTCACACAAATTCTATTAACCATGTTTAGTTTCAATAATTATACTTAATATCTAATCCCATGTCCAACAATGTCGGTTTCATACTGGATGAAGGTGGTGGATGATTCTTCAACCTTCCACAGAAAAGTAACTCCATGCTTAGTCCAGATGAACTTGAAATTGTTATCGTCATGAAATTCATGCATTTGTTAAAGCGAAGCCTGTTAATTTTTGTGAGACTTTTGTTGATGAAGGTCTTCATCCATATGGTATCGTAGTTTCCTCCTGTTGTTGAAAGTCAGGTCTACCACTCTTCTGTAGTAAAACCGGGCAGTGATGGTGGGTCGAGGGTTGTCTTTGGTGCACTTACTTAACCGATGGGAAAAGTTGGTGTCTTTCTTTTTAATGTTGACGCTTTCCAACAGTGTCCACCGTCAGTTCATCAATACTCTCATGCTGCAACCAGGCCTTGATCTCAAGATATTTCCTTAGACCATACTGTTGAAGACAATTGATGAGCTCCAGGTTTTTCGAAGTGGTGTTTTNTGGCTCTTGAACAGTTCTCCGGTGTTCCTTGTTTTCAGACCGAAACCTGACCATCTCATCATCAGTTTGTTTGAAGTGATTTTGCATGTCTTCATATTGGTTCTCTCAAGAATTATTGACCCATGCGAAGCTCAAGGATCTCTTTCAACAGTTCTTGTACCTTTTTGTACTATAGACGCTTGCTGTCAATCATATCTGTGAGCTAGTCAAACGTCTCAGTGAAAATATCGAAATCATCACTTGACGTTTTCGTATTTCTTTATGTCATGTTGATTGATGTAGCTTATACAGATACGATGCGATTCAAATAACGAAGCTAACAACCTTTGATGAGCTAGATAAAAATAATTCGTTGTGCTGCAATGTACGCTACCATGTTAGAGCAGCGACCAACTGCATTATTCGCCAGTGTCGCCAGTGCAAATCGATTAAGTAAAGAATCAAGCAGTGCAACCAAAGTTTCGAGTTTGTTTGCATTTATTTCCTGTTCCGATTTCAACAACAAGTCAACATAGATTTTTTTTTTAGGTTGAGCCTTCCGTCCCGCATGAAGGTAAGTTGATGTAAGTAAGAACCTGGTTTTCGTTTTTCATCTCACAAACGGTTGATAAATGCCGAGAAAAAAATACTGTAGTTTGTGAGATTCATTTATGCCGACAAGTACATTCGATTGCATGCAGTTCATTGGAACAAGTGGAACAATGGTGAAAAATGAAAATTACTCAAACGTAATCTCCAGATCAAAATTGGCTTTTGCCTTTAGACTACCCTATAGTATAATTTCTGGAAATGTCTTTTTTTAAACAATCATGTTTTGTGTGACATACGAAACATACGAGGCGACTTTTGAACGCTAGGCTTTGATAAACAAAAATCACAGCTACCATCTGCAGAAGCAAAGAGCAGTGAGACTGGTAACAACGACAGCAACACTTCACCGTAATCACTGAGAATGGCCCGTTCGACCCTTGCTGCGATATGCGCACGCCGACTGTTCCGAGCTGTCGTAGCAACAGCCAGCGTTTCAACGATTAAGAAATTAAGGCGGCGAGGCGGCAATACACAAATCTCCACAGTGTATAAGTTTGTAGCTCAATGATGTTTACCAAATCTGAATCAAAAATCACTAGAACCACCTTGTCAAAAAGTTTCCCTATGCATGATACAAGCTTTACTGCACGAGCAAAAGACGTGCTAAAACGTAACGGCCACGGCCAATGCAGCTGACATTAGAGGCATGATCCACAGTTTTTTCACAGAGGAACAGGACTTTTCGGTCTGGCCGATTCGGTCTGGCCGTTTCGGTCTGGCCGTTTCAGGCACGGGACATTTCGATCAGAATATGAAATCTTGCAGAAATCTTACAATAAGGCAAAGTTGAGCCGTTTGATGCAAAGCGCACTCCCTCCATCATCATCATACTGTAGGTTACCAAAGGTCGAGGCATTCCACTCAAAGCATACTCCCTTTACGATTCGGAATAGCCGCCAGAGCTGTCGGCAAGGTATTTTGCTCGGCATAAAGTTCTTAGCTATCGTGCAAAGTAACTGAATCAGTGGTATCTCGGGCTTAGCCAGAGTCTTTGATTACGATTTATAATATTGTAAAATGCAAGCTTGATTGCTNTGTATATTTGTGGNACCACACAATTCAATGATTATCATAGGCGGATCCAGGATTATTTTAGGGGGGGGCTCAAGGACGAGTTCAGCCGGATGTGTACTGATTTCATAGCAGTGAAGACCCAACTGCTCAGGTAACTTTTTTTAACAAACACGTTTAATAACCATACACATTTTGGCTAAACTGCATTCTCACCATGACCCAGGATTACTGGGACGTTTACGGAGCAGTAGCGGTTTTCGAAGCAATTCAGAAATTGTTCTCACACCTATCTAACCTTAAAAATGTAACTTGTTGAATGTTTTGCGGCCGACGCCCCTCGCTGGATCCAATAACCTAGCTCAGAGTACCCGTCCACGAGAGACTCGGTGCAAAACAAGTTATGCTAAACGCTTTA
>JGI24158J21664_10004717_pt1 | contig 17595 bp, 13 predicted proteins | sample Ectturendosymbi3_FD_21664 | JGI IMG/M metagenome (IMG submission 21664)
GTTTTTAGGTTGAAGAACTCAAGCCGTTAGCTATAACAGGACTTACTCCTGATAGGGAGCGCGGCACTCACAGTACTTCGGAGGCAGAGTTTTCGGGTTTTATCTCCGATGGCTGACCAAATGGGGCAGAACCACCAGAGAGAGAGTGCAGCCGTCAGGAGGGACTTGTCCCTCAGGTGATGCTATCAGCACTCTGGCCTGAACCTGCAGATCCAGCCTCGTTTACACTTTCTAGGTCACATGACAGTTATGTAATCACATGATAGGGGTGTGTTCACATGATAGCGTTCAGCAGCGCCTCCAGTGTTGAGACCAGAATGAGGTTCTGTTAATATTCAGCATTTAAAGTAACGTTTGCGTGTCACGTTTTTCATGCTTGACGGTTTATAGCCTTTGGGCTGGTTTTTCTTGTCTTTGTTGTTTGATTCCTTTGACACTATTTCCTTTAATCGTATCAACATTAAACATGTACAGACCATTAAAAATGTGTCTGCTACACGGGCTTTTCTAGGTTCTACCATTTTCTTAAAAAGCGAAATCTGCCGTTCTCTAGTGAAGAAAGGAAGTTTGGCAGCGTTGTCGGACGTGTGCTGAGATAAAGCCACGTTTCTGCAAACCTGCACCAGAAAGTCTTGTGAGAGCTACGAGACCCTGGGAAAGATTAAGTATGGATTTCAAAGNACCCTTAAGGGGATCGAAACCATATNTTCTGATAATATTCGATGAATACAGTCGCTATCCACTTGTTTTCCCTTGCGAGAATACGTCAACAACGTCAGTGATTGAATGTTTATCGAATCTATTCTGTTGGTTCGGCTTTCCCCCTTACATGCACAGCGACAGAGGGTCATCCTCATGAGTTGTGAGCTGAACGAGTTTTTAACAACGTGGTGTGGGAACTAGCCGGTGTACACCTTATCATCCGGAAAGAAATGGCCAATGCGAACGTGCAAACCAGACTATTTGGCGAAAAATTAAATTGTTTTTACANAGCCAGTCGCTTCCAGAAGATCGTTGGGCAGAAGTTCTTCCTAAAGCTTTGCACGCCATACGTTCGCTAATATGCGTGACGACCAACGAAACCTCGCACGAGAGATTGTTCAGCTTTCCTCGCCGAGCTATGATGGGAACGTCAGTGCCAACATGGCTCATGTCTCCCGGTCCAGTATTACTCAGACGCTTTGTGAGAACGAAAGGCGAACCCTTACGCGATGAGGTAGAATTATTGGACGCAAATCCAACATACGCTCATGTGAGGTATCCCAAGGAAATGAAAGTACTGTTTCCACTTCCGATCTCGCGCCTGCACAACCAGAGCAAGGTCCTAACACAGACTTCTACCCATGTTGTTCCTGCGTCAGATGTCGCCCTTCTACCAACAGCGCCGCCAATGTCAATGTTGATGAGAGAGCTGTTCAAAGCAAAGACCAAACCGAGGACGTGACAACGGCTCCTGACGAAAATGCACGAGAGCTGAAACGCCTCGACTATGACGTTCTTGCCCGAGAGAGAAGGTCCCCCGAACGTTTTGGGGAATGGACAATATAACGAGCGACACAGTAATGTGCTACGAACTGACGCCGAATGCGCGTAAATTTTTGAGGGGAGGAGAATGTGATAATTTTGTAAGATGCATTTTCGATTACTTGATTGTTCTTTTGTGCCATTGGCAAGATACGCTTGATTGCTTGTGTTCTCTCGCGCTGTTTCTGATAATTGGTGATTGTGGCCTGTGGCGCGCGATCTGTTGACTGGTGCCGTGTCTTCCATTTTCGTCATTCTACACAGTGTTCTCATGCTGTATGTGTCGGCAATTTTCAAGTTAGTTAAAGCCTGGGAATAAAACATCCTCGGTATATGTCAAACGGTGCGCGTTTAAGTGTGCTTAGTAAAGCAATTGTTGATTTACGTCGATTCCGTCCTATAGGACCAAGGAAAGAGATTAACAGCTTACAAGTGCAGGCACGTGCGGCAAACACAGCCTCAAACTGTCTTGTTATAAGAATTGTGATCACCGGCATCCGCAAAAAAATTCCTTAACACCTGCTTACTAACTAAAAGGGAGGGAATGATGAATAAATTCAGAAAAGCGTAAGCTACTTCATGATTATAACCAATCCCTCATACTGTTTCACTAAAAGTTAAAAGCTTTTGGGTAATAATTTAGCAGTAGTCTTTTTGAAGTTAATCTTAGACATCGGATCAGAGGCGACCCCACTACTTTTAAGGAGGTCCAATATACAAGGGATGACGCATTCTTTTTACTGCATTTTTACTTTTTTGTTATAAATACAATTCTCATTTTCAAAATTATGCTGAGTGCCTGCCAACAAAGAAAGCTTATTTTTATCTCAGTCTCGTGTTGATATGCCGTCCACTCCCGTCTTCTACTGATGGCCAGACGCACGTGCACGTCTCTGGTACCAATTAACGAAAAATGCAAAATGAGATTTCATACAGAACTACGTATCATTTGGAGTTAGTAGGTGGTACTGACAGGGGCGGATCCAGCCAATAAGTTTAGGGGGGGCGGTTTCAGTGATATTTGGCAGCCAAGTCTCATTACGAGTTCACTACTGCAAGAGACATGAAATATACTTTCACAACACTGTTAGGACAAAACAAGGAACGTCAAAATGGCCTAATAATCGCGAATGCTCTTCTCCGAATTGTGCAAAATCTTGGTGAAAAAAGTTACTTGCGTAACTCTTTTTNGGGGGGCGATCGCCTCCCCCCCCTCTGGGTACTGACATCAAGATGAACATTATGCGACGTGCGTTTTCGCATTACCATATTTTAGCAAGGAGGGGAAAAGGTCTCTCCAAGGTTGACTGAATACCGGTGGCGTCACACAATGAACCAACCATCACGTAAGCAGTATTTTCCAGTATAAAATTCGCTGTGCCACTCATAACTGTCATGCGTGGTCTGTGGGCGCCCATCTATGCTTGCTTGGGCCGCGGTTATTTTTGTACACTGGTGGCAAGTAAATTATAGCACTGCACGCGAAGCTTCCCTTGCACCCAAGCACTAACGCCGAGCACGAGGCTGGTAGGGCAAGCATTGTTTAGAAGTCTGAAAAAGGTACGGCCCGACATGGAGATCAACTCAACCTACCAGCTTCAGTGGGAATTGTTCAATCCATTAAATCCACCGACTGACATAACAACGATATGTGGGATGAAAAAAAAAATTATNCACCTCTACCAAAAGTTTCTGGCCCCTACTGCGGTCACTGCATGCTTGAAATATTCAGTTAAAAATCTCACTTTCGTTCTCGCCAAATATTCAAGAAAATTCCCGGACAACTTCATGCTTACAATCACCAACGCAAGATTCGAGAGCCGCTGCCGGTAGTGTGAGGGAAATCATTTTATTTTAAATCGGCGTGCTGCAAAAAAACGCAGCTCTTCACCACTCGAGCCTTTGACGAAAGCAAACGAACGAATCTCTCGTTAGTGAGTCTCGAATTTACCGCCGTTTCGTTTTCTGAATTCTTGGAAACTGCAAAGGCAGCGTCAAGACCGCCGTTTCCACCTTGACGCTGTCGCGCGTCGTGACACGGACCGACCCGCCCAGCGCGCGAACGTGCGTCGATAGCTTTTTTGACGTGATGCCGTAAGCGTTTCGCAAAGTGACCGCGTTCGTCGCGAACGAGTCGATGTGCCAGGCGACGATGATTCCGTACGCCAGAGCTTTGTCTTTCAAGCGGTTCGGCATCCTTTTCTCTTTGTCGACGACGACGAAAAACTCGGAGATCAGCCAGTCCCGCACGGGCTCCGGCATGTCCGTGAACACCGCACGCCGCCGGTACTCAGTGTTGCGTATTGTGTAGGTGCGGATCAAGTACGCTAAAAGCTGCAAACAGCAAGTGTACTCCTCGTAAATTTCTTCGCTCTTTAGCAATGCAGGCGCAGGGTATTGAGCGTGTTCTTGGAGGTAGGCAGTCGACAGGGCGCCGCCTTCCGTTTTCCACTGGGCCAGGGTGGCCTTGCTCGGGCGCAAAAACTTGCTCGCCTCAGTTCTCAGAGCCTGACTCACGTCGTCCGGTATGAGTTTGGTCAGCGGGTAGACATCTTCAACTTGCTTAGCGTCTTGAACGAAAGGAACAATGCACTGGAAGTCGGCAGCCTCTTCTTCTTCGATAACCAGCTCGCCTTGCTCCATCAAGCCTTCGACCGACCTTTGCACGGCAGCCGTGCTGTCGGCGACCGCGTTGCGTTGTCGGGACAGCATGGCGCGCTTTCGCTTGTGACTGCCGAACGCCTCGGTCAAGTCATCTTGCTTTTCGGTGAAGGTTCGCTCGTCCTGGTTGTTGCGCTTTTTCCGCGTGTTTTCCTCGTCGCTGCTCAGCAAGTTCTCGTCGCGATGCAGCAAAGGCGACAAACGAAAAAAATCCGTGTTGTAAACGCGAGCGATCCCAGTACGCCGGTTGATCTTGGCGATCACGTGACGCTGGGCGTGCGGGAAAGTGAGTTTGTGGCTGTAATTGTTGCCCAGGTACTTGAGGAGCGGACCGTGCACGAGCATTTTGCGGTGGTGGCGAAATCGCGGATTGTCCTGCCGCTTGTCCTGGTAGCGCTCGCATCTGAACTCGGATCCTTCCTTCGGCAGGCCGTTGCTGAATTCCACGAGGACTTGCGCATGCGCTTCACGCTCGTATTTCAAAACGAACGACATCACGCGGCAGTGGCGAGGCAACCAACGCACTTGCTTAGTTTAAGATAAAGTTCGCTACCTGCAAAAGAAATAATAGAATTGCACAGGTCTTTTTCAGTAATGGACCAAACAAGGCTTTTGTAAACACAGCTATGAATCATGTTTGGGGGACGCTGTCCAAATACATGAGGGATAGTGTTTTCTAGTAAATGCAGTAGAGGTTTCCAAACGCCTTTAACGACAGACTAATTAACGGGTAACGAATTTTTGACGCACCCAAATAAGCACAAACCTTTCCGTTTCTCTTAGCACCTTCTTGGAGGTATTCACGCGCTTTAATCGACACCACGGTTCAACACCACTGCACGGTTGAGCTTGCAAATATGTTCGATGGTAACCGGTACACCGTTAAAGCGGCATCATCACGCTATAAATCTGAGTGCGGGATGGTGTGGCGAGAGCAACACAGAAACAATTTTAAATCTTGGTCAACAGATAACGGTTTTCTGCTCGCGAAAATCCCAGATGGAAACAAATGCTTGAATAAATAAACACAGTTCCAACATCAAACACAGGTCGTTGGAGGTTTAAACGAAAGACGCTTCCAGTTATTTCTATTTTAATCCTTTTTTGGTTGTTTGCTTCAGGGGGGAGGATTATTCGTCAACAACCAGCAACGCCAGACTAGAAACAGCTCAGTTCCGCAAGAACGGAAACCGATCGGACCAAAGGCGTCAATCGGCAATTTGCGATGAATCAGGCTGCCATGGATAATGGAGCGAGGTACAAAACACCACACGCAAGAACAAAAACCAGCGTTTCCTCGCACAAACCGCACAGCAACATTGATTGTATCGTTAGCTCCGCGTGAGGAAATACATATCACGCTGTGCAACCACGCACTATTCGAATACGGATTATCGGTAGTCGGCCCGGTGCGCTGTTTTCGTCATCAATTCGTCAAATGTTTGGCTGTTCCAGATTGCCTACTGTTTTTTTTTTGCAATCAAGCACACCAAACGCATGCGCACGAAAGAGAGAACTTTCCTTTTAACTACTCACGGCATACATATGAAATTCAGTTCATACTCGCAGGGCAACGGTGCTGAGTATGCCATGCAGGGTTGGAAAACATACGCCCGATTCCTTCCCAAGCAAAATAATTACACAGAAATACCGACACGAGCAAAACGGTTTCCTGCTTCTAGCAAAATCGTATGACTCGCAGTTTAGGAGTGATCGATTGAAAAGCTGTCGCAGATGTGTTCTATTACGCTTGAAAGTTAAGTACGGTATTGATTTATGTCACATGCTATTACGCAGCACGACCAAGAGTACGATCAAGCTACCGTACAACAGCAGCAGTCACGTTTCAGAAAAACGCTCTTGAATGCGACAGCGCCACGCACGCGAAACCAAAGTATCGTTTACATAAACAACAATGCGCTTTTGTGCAAAATTGCACGAGTCAAGCGGTACTTTCTCGCATGCACCGTTCGGCCAAGCATGAAACTTATCGTGTCCTTGGTTAACGAACTCTGCAAACGTTCGAATGGTTAGGTTCTGTGCGCACTCGCATGCAAGTTCGCTTGGTCGACTATAGCCTCATGGTCTCGATGATATCAAGTGGGCAATCTTTCTGCCTGAGCAAAAAAATGCAGCCGCTCCAATTCACGAAAAACCGTAACAGTTTCGGTATAAATGAATCCTTTCAGTATATCAATAAACACATTGCAAAAAGCCTGTGGCCTTGTTGCATATCAAAACGCTTTCGGAATGAAACGACCCTATCTTATACGATCGACTTTTAACGAAAAAAAGAACAATGCAAAAGCTCTGAATGCAGTTCTTAGCTTTTCAAGCATTCAAGCAATATCACTATGCCCGTGTACTGTATCCTCTAAACCTCTGACGGGCCAATAAACTATGCAACTTCCAGGTAAACCGGAAACGACAGCCACGCCTCGAAAGTGTGATTGGAGGAATCGCTAGTTGCACCACCGTTACTTAATCTTCATGATGCTGCTCAGTGGAGCATGCCGAGTGATGTGGCACTGCCTGAACAAGACTATCGATGCAGGGGGCATACCGATTTTGGTTGGGCTGGGGAAAACAGCCATGTCTCTCTTCACTTGCTGTCCTACGAACAAGTTTTGTACTGTTATGCAGCTAAAGATTTCCAAATGAAGCAAATTTGCATTTTGGCGAAGTAGCCGCGTATTCGCATTGCAAAATGTGTTCTGTCATTGTCTTACACATTTTTCGTTTTTTTTATAATTTTGGTGACGGCAAACCGAAGCGGTTGAGGTGAACGCGTTCTTGTCAAAGGAGGAGCGCTACGGCGATTCACTCAGTGGCCGTGGATCGAACGCCCAATCTTCTAATTGAGAGACCGCGGAAACCTTACCACTGAGCTATTACCGCTCATTTTCGTTATGGCTATTCATTGCAAGCCAGTGCTCATGTATTAGCAATGCTACATGTACCAGCGTACGGGCAACGCCAAGGCAAACTCAATGGAAACATGACTCCGATACAAATTTATCGGTAGTTTTCACACTCTGCTGACAGTACGCTTCCCACCTTGAAAAAAGGTATGGCATTTCTGAACATAGTTATTTCTTTCTGATGGGCTTCCAACGGTATACAGCTGCACTTGCCACGTCTTCTTTCTTGACTAATTCACGATCGTTTAGCTTGTCGAAACTAATAATACGCTGGAGGCTCATTTTATCAGACACAGCCTGGAGTTCCTGAGCCCGTTTACGCCTCTGTTTAAGCACCCGCCTTACTCGGGTCTGTTCATCTGTGACTCGCAGCTCAGGTGCAGATTGCTCATTCTGCTTCACATCGCTGCTGACTCTGTCCACAAAAATTATATGCTGCTTCTTCGTCTCTTGGTCGTCCGGAACGATTCGCTCAGAAAGTTTTTTCACCTTTTGCTTCTCGATTTGAAGCTTCCAGTTCACGTAGTTCAGGTCCTGGCTTTCCAGAAGCGCTTTCTGCGCCGCCGACATCGTTTGTTCTGGTCTTTCGACGTCGATCCAATGAACGCCGTCCTGCAGTTTTTTGTTTATCATGTTGAAGTAAAACTCGTCCGGGTTGCGCGCAAGTGCCTTCTTGTGAAGCGATTTCAATTCCTGTTGCTTCTTTTGGTAATTTCGGGCGCGCTGCTTGTAGTCCCGCTTTTTTTCAAGAATGCCAAGACTCGCGCGGTCGGCCGGCTGCGCCCGTTCGCGGTGTGGCTTTTGCCGCGCTTTCTGAGCTTTTCGGAAAGACATCGATGCGCAACTGCATGCAGAATCAAACTTTCGAACAATAACAACCACCCCTAAATAAGACAGGTAAGTTAATTGCAGTCTTGGCGTACCTGCAAACAAAAAGAAATGTAAGACATGGTAGGAAAGTCAACGTTTGCAATGGAAATGTGAAAGTATTTTCAGAAATTTTGTTATTTTTCACCAACAGATTCTTATTACATCGATATAAGTACTTTGTTGGATGAAGGTGTGAATGCCACATAAAAGTTTTATCGCAGTAAACAGTTCAATATCGAACTAGTAAAATACATCGATGGCAATGAAACGTAAATCCAGCACCTTCTGTCAAGACCAAGGTTTGCAATCTCAAAAAAATCACGTAACATTCACATCCCCAATGACCAAGTTTGTCGACTTAGGCAGGATGAACATTTCAGCTGCATTTACTCAGAGTAAAGCAACTTGGTTCGTTTAAGACGTTTTGTAGTGCAGTAAAAAACGTCTATTTGTGCAAGAGGTCAATGTTTGTATTGATGCATGGTTATAAGATTGATGTTGTCAATTTAAATAACAAGCATTAAGCACATTATCGAATTTGCCTTCAAAAATATCAGGTGGTCAATTTTGGGCACTCGAAAATATTGTGTGCATACAATAAACACAACTGTGCAGCCACAGCAAAGGCACAAATTCAAATTACATACATATCATTAATTTCTTTCCGGTTCATGTTCAAATCAATACTTTTTTCAGAAAAAAAATTAAGCAGTGACAACCACTTGCACCTCAAATTCACAGCAAACTCCACAGAAAATATCGTAAAACTGATGAAAATAAGAACATCACAATCATAGGAAATGAACAAATACAAGGAAACATGTTCAGTAACACACTTCAAATTACAACGATCACGAGTCAATCACACAGATAAAGTTTTAGTGTATAGAAACACGAAGTGTTGAAGACAAAACAAAACTGAAGAGCAAGCTCCAGAATAAATGCAAAAAGGAACATGTCACTAAATTTATACAAAATATTGCAGGGAAAGCTTTGCATGTAAAACAGCTGCAGCATAAGGCAAATACAGTGATGAAGGTAAAGTGTTGGACAACTCCTGGCTACAAATACTGCTACACTAACCAGTCTGGTTTCCTTCAGAGAAACAGTTAGTTTGGAGTTACATTTGTTTGTCAGTGAAAAAGAAATGTCATCAATACTTGACCAGCTAACTGCATGTAACACAAGGCCAGAGTTGCGGGTTGGGTGGTTAACTCTCATTAAGGCCAATGTACTGAATAATTTCAGGCTAATGCTGTTCAAACAACACATTCACTTTTATACAATTTCCACATGAGTGTCAAAACAATGCTGCTAATGCTTGTGAAATCATGGGCAACTTTTCTCAACCACTGAAAATATCTGATAGAAACAGCTTGTCGTAAGACAAACCAGGCTCACTAAAGGACTTATTCACTGCTAATATTGCACACATAAGATCACCCACACTTAATTTGTTCCCAGAAGTTATTTCAAACACCAGATATGCATTCTTCAGTATTTTGTTTAATATGGTACAGCATCAGCAAACAAAGTGGATGCTTGAAGTTTTGAAATGAGCAAAAAAACCTTTTTATTGAAATAACATTGATTCAATAAGTCAGAGCAAAGGTATATACCCAGTATTTACAAAAGTTGCATCAGATATATGGTCCAGGATTAACATTTACAAAAAATAAATTATAACAAAATTTTCTGCTGAAAACTTTGGCAGTTCATTTTACTTTTTAACACCTTCGCTGCTGAGACAGTTTGGATGAACCTTGGTTTCAAGCATCACTTAGCAACTCTGTAACTCGCCAAACGAATATGCTGGAGAGCTATCTAAACCCTCAAAAGAAGTGGCTAGTCTTCTAGTTTGCAATGAAAAAAATTTTAGGTTTTGAGCTTTTTTTGTGGGTGACATCATAAATGGGGCAGGTTTTAGGCCATTTCTGCTTAGGTTACCTGGCCCTGGGCCCTAACCGCTGGATGGAATTTTTTGACTTAAGTTTTTATTGGAAACTAGACTAGAATCTGAGTCTTTTGAGCCTTTGCACAGCTATGGCCTAAAACAACAAACTAATTAATCCCCTAATTAAATAATCCATTTGTTGTTTTTAGGCCATAACTTTTGAAACAGAAACTCTAGTAAGCCAACCAAGGTCTCAAAAGCCTCAGATTCCAGCCTAGTTTTGGAAAAAATTCCATCTAGTGGTTGGGGCCCAGGGCAGGTAATCTGAGCCAAATTGGCCTAAAATCTACCCCACTTATGACGTCACCCACAAAAAACCTGAAACCCAAAACCTCATTTTTTTTCATTGCAATCAAGAAGACTTGCCACATCTTTTGAGGGTTTGCACAGCTCTTNAGCACAATCAACTGGCAAGTTATCAGTTATGGATTTCCAAACTGGTGTGAAAATGGTGGCTAATGTGGGAGGTCAAAGTACGAGATCTCATACACCAGCAACAAACATGTTAAGAAATTGTCATGACAGCAGAAGCACAAAAACGTGGGCTATACCTGAAGAGATTACTTAGCTAAAAGTCTTTGGCTTGCATAAACCTCACTAAAAAGCTGCACTGGTTGTAATATTATGTTGTAAAATTTTTGGTTTTAAGTCTTGAAAGCAATGAATGCATACCATTTAATCAAAATGAGCTTATTTATAACAATATTAAAAGTCCGTTAGCTAAACAATATAAAAATAAAATTTGTATCTAAGCCCCATACTCATTACAAAAATATTCAGAATGAATATTTGGAACCATTGTGTGTTACTGTATGAATTTTGCCAATAGACCCCCACCATAATTAACCAAATACTGAGATAGTTTGAACCAAGACAAAAGTCTGACACAAAAACAAGTAACAAGGTTGCTTGTTAATGTAAATCATGTGTAAATCGTGATGAAAAACAAAGATGCAATTGACAAATTTCAAACAAGATATAATTGCACACATACAAGCACTACAACAAAAGCTGTATACATCTTACAGACTGTAACTATGTCAGCAAACACACTGAGATCAACCTTTCAAATGAAAATAAAAAGTTCTTAATCCGCATTATTTGGTGAAGAATTTTTTATGTGACTACGATTTAACATAAATAGAACATGTTGGAAAATACAGTGCCGTGTAGGGTCAAACTCAACTGGTATCACCATTTCCATAGAGAAACACCCTGCATAAACCAAATTGTAGACCTTTGAATGACACTTCTCACATCACTAACAGTTCACCTTAACTCTGGTATGCTAAAACTGTATTCGAATTTTTGTTATCTTAAGGAATCTGTGCCATTCGTAATAATACAGTAAAATGCTTGGAGTAGTGGCAAAACAGCAGGAACAAAAATTACACCAACAGCCACTACTGGCAGTAGTTTCAACTGTAATTACAGATGAAATGAAAATACTAAATGTAAGACAAGGTATGAACCACAAACATAGATAATCACGTCTGTAGTACCTCAATTTCACTCTGCATGAAAAGCATCTGATAACAAAAGTATGTTGAACACTTGCTTCATAGCTACACTTGCAACTTTTTTCTCCAACGTGTGAAATATTAATCAAATTGCAATTTTTTTGTACATTGCAAATCAGTTTCCATCACCTAGTTTTTCCTAACAGTTCCAGAGGCAAAGGTGATATATGATTTATCTATAAGAAAAGTATGCAATGGGCAGTCAACGTAATAGACATTAAGCCTGATATCATGTTGGGTTAGTAAGTCAGAATAAAAATAAAAGTATTTGTGGCTTAGTTTTTTCAATGTGGCTGTGTAAGCATACATAACTTTGATAGCCGTCTATTTGTGACACTCCACGCAATGTGTCCATTTACTTGACCTTACACCACCACCACCTGCAACTGCATTCATCTAAAAATGTTTAGTTATTACCTTGTTTAACCTTTACAAGCAAAATTGATCAGGCTACGTAGTAACAACTTCATTCCGCTAAAAATCGAATCCAACAAAAATGATCACTTCTGGCCAGTCTTATAACCAGTTGATTACTGTCATTTTGTCAGAGCCAATGCATCGTTAAGTCATGCCACACATTCTGTGCACCGTCACCAATCAGGGATGCATCTACACATCATATTTGCTTAGAACACAATGCCAGTCTGTCAAGAAAATCTGGGACAAATAGTGTAATGGACTCATTTACATATATGTCACTTGGGTTAAGTTCAGTACAGTCATTCCACAAAATCCACTGAAACAACAGGATAACTGTTTTAAATTTGTGCATCAAACATCAGTACCAAGCCTACACACATGTTGAACCTTGCTATTGAAAACCAAACCATACCATTAAAGCTTTAAGTCTATCGGTTGCTAAACATCATAGGAATTGGAATGTCATCCATATTAGGCATAACCAACACTTTCATGAATTCTTCTTGCAGTTTGTTTTCTATCCAATCAGTTATGTGCACCATTTTGACAATTCTTTCTCCGTACTGAGGCTGAGCTTTCAAAACCATATGAGGCGGTCGACAAAACCCATACCACACACGATCAGTAGGTGGTGGCGGAATGTTCAATGCCAATGTTCCCTTGAGTTCAACCAACTCCACAGACAATGAAACAGGAGTGTTTGACACACTTTCAAGTTTTTTTCGAATAAATTCATTCTCAGTTGCTTTCTGGAAGTACTTAGATTTCGTGATGCTGTCTACAAGGCGTAGCCATCGTTTTGAGGAACCTTGTCCAACTGGCTTGGCACCAGAAACAGACTGTGAAGTTTGGCCAGAAGGTACCTTAGGAGAATCTTTAAGGCCCAAACGTCCATCCCAACTATGCACAACATTTTGCACTTGTCCTAACACTCTAGACACTGCTGATTCATCTTCAGACGATGATTCTGCACTATCTTCAACATCACTATCATCAACCACTGCACAAGTTTTGCTTGATCGGTCAACTTTATAAATCAGGCTGGCATCATTTTTACCAACTTTAGTCAATGCAATTTTTGTTTTAAAAGTCATTTGCAAACATCCACTGTATGTAATATCCATAAAACACCATGCTCCTTTCCCATCAAGTTTTGGTTGGGACACATAGTGAACAAATGGAGCAGTGCTTCCCAAGTTTATTTCATCCAACTTAAGTTCCTCAATGAAATACGGAAGTTTAATTTTATCCAGTTTTTTCTGTATCTTGTTTGATAACCACTTTGCCCATTCTGGTTGGCGAAAAAAGTCAAACATGATCCGCCCAATTACAACATTCAACCATGCAACCTCAGGCCTTGGCTCCTTGAATTCTCCAGCACTGGTGTTGGTGCCACATTCAACTTTTCCAGACACTTTCAGTTCAGGAAATAGTCTTGATATGTGAACAACATAATCTTCAAATGCTTTGTGGGGGTTTTCATTGATTGCATCAACATTTATCAATGTTGAAGCAATGTAAGTGGACCCATTTTGCTCACTTGGTTGAGCTAGCAAACCCCAATCATCACTTGCTGTGCAAGAACTAACACTCTCATTTTTCTTCGAATTGTGAACAGCAATGTTGATGCACCGTTGGAAACGGTAAAACCACAGCTCTTTTTGATGATTGCTTCGACCAAACAAGTAAATTACAGTATTTTGCGGTGTTGATGTACTTACAGGTGCAGAGTTCAAAGGATCAGGCAAGCTAGACTTAAAAGGTTTTGCCTTTGTGTGTGGTATTTCAACACATATAGGATACTTTTTACTCCAAACTCGCTTCTTAGACAAGTCTGAAGGCTGAAGCCACACCTTAGCATCTGTTACATCAAACAAGCGTTGCTTGATCACATTTGATAAAGGAACATTACCTTCACCAAAGACAGCTCTTCTAGAAAGACTTTTTTGTGGTGTTTGAAGCCTCATGGTACTGCCATCCAAAGTCACATAAACAGAATGTGTATTGTTCACATGGTAAGTATCAGGGTCATAAGCATCTATTTCATTTAACCAGCCTTTAATTGGCTTACTGAAATCCCATACAGATTCTGCAATGCACGCTGTGTCAGCATGGCAATAAAACATTGCTGGAACATTGCAAGAGGCCCTCCTTGATTTGGGGGCTACAATGCACAATGCTGCAGCAGCAAGCAATGCCCCAGAAACAAAGCTCACCACAAAAATTTGTAGAGTAGATGGGAGAGGCAAAATGAGATAGCCATAAACACATAACGCCATGAACCAAATTGACCAAAATGATGGTTGCTCTTCCATAGTATTCAAAGATGTTTCAGATTGTTTCGGTCCTGAAATCTCCGAGTTGTTAGGTTTACACCTTCTTTTGCTTTTCTCAGTGGTCATAGGTGTTTCTGTGACAACGACCGTGGTTTCGGTTTGTGTTGTGTCTGTATCAATTTCAAATTCATCACTACCTTGCAGTGATGACAATCTTATGGCAAGTGGTTTCACAGTAGATGGGGAAATGCCATCAACTGAGACTTCACTGAGAACTGAAGTGGAGCCATGAGTCAAGATACAAGCTTTCTGAAACTTTGCATTGTCAGCACTGTCACAATCATCATCAGCTTGAACGTTCTTTTTGCTAGCTGAAGGATTGGAAGCATCAGTTTGGGAAGCTTCAGCAACTGGTTGATGATCACCAGTAAGAAAATGTACTTTTTGTTGGCTTAGCTCAACCAACTGCTTTAAAGAAAAACGTTCCATAGTTATTAAGCTATTTCATCAGGTACACATGATGTAAGAGCTTGATGTGAGGACTTGCAGCAGCTGATGCAAAAGCAGGTTGTCAACTTTACTGAAAAAAAATCTGGAAGTTGTGCTGTTAATCCTGTACACAAACAATTGTAAAATATATTTTATATTGCAGACATTTAAGTACTGCAGAAAAAAGCTTGGAAGTATGTTTTTATCAGTAAGCACTAAAGATGACTTTACTACAGGCTGTAACTAAGACAGAACCTGACATGATCAGATTACTACATCTTAGAACATTTGAAGTAACTGGTCTCCACAATGGCAATGAAGTCAAATCAGTAAGCAAAATATTTTTTACCTTAAAGCTTTTGTCATGGGGACCCAATCATGCTAAGTTTGTTGTCATCTTTCACCTATAACACTGCACTTACTGGAAAAAAGTTAATGATATTAGTTCAAACACAAGAGTTTCTTTGAGTTGGACCTTCATTTTACCAACCCACATTTCAACAGTAACCTAATGGTATAGTATTTAGAATGCCCAACAGTTTGCTATATATTTAATAAACTTATCTGAGCTTTGCTAATCCTATACAACTAATTGATGACTTGTCTGATTGATATGAAAGTTGTTGATACCAGTGATGGAGTCTCTAGACCCAATTTTGCGACCTTGGTTTTGAAAATTTCAGGTCTTGTCTTGGTGTCTAAGGCTACAGGTCTTGAGACTTTGAATATTGTAAAATGGTTTAATAAAATTTCTATAATTCAATGATTTTGTTTGTTGTATTTGCAGGTAAGAAACAAGCAAAACATGTTGGAAAAATACCAGAAATTTGAAAAAACCAATGGTGGGAGTTTTGGTCATTTTGACCACTATTACCTTTATTGGCCACTTTGGCCATGAATACTAAGACTGAAAGTTTTCCCACAACAGTTGAGCAAGGATGACACTGTGGCTAAGTTTATAAAATTGAAAGCAACAAGCACCGATCTAATGACTTTGTTTCTTCAATTTTGTGTTTCTTTACACAAAGAACACATCAATGAGAATATGGATAGGCCAAAAATTCTCAAGAAAAAAATCTCACAAAAACCAGCTGCAGTATAGCCAGCTAAATACAGCATCAACCAAGACATAGATGGACCCCTGGGATACTAATGCCGGGTGATTTGTACTCGGTCAGGTGTGGCTTTCCTTTTCATTAATAACAGCATTAAATTAAAGTACAAAGTAACTTTAATAGTGCACAAATCATAGAATAAGAGTAAATTTTCAGTGTAGTTTTTGTAATCAACCTTAATTGAAAGAAAGAATTGTTTTTATATTTTTCAAAAACGGGTAAAATTCTCCCGGGTTAGTGTTTGCATGACATAAATACAGCATTAGTAATCCAAGCAATGAACATTACATGAATATTTTTATTTGTTTCAACTTGTTGCTTGTTTGCACATGAAATTTGGCAATATTGAAGCGGTTGGTAGGCTGCAAATTTGAAAGAAAAAACATCTTGCGAAATGGCAGCTCCATTGAGAACATTGGTACGTTTGATTTTCAAAAGGAACAAAAATTGCAGTGAATACAGCATCACTTGAGGCATTGATGGGTTTAAAACTATTTAGCGATAAACATTGCAACAGTCTTTTTATTTTTTCATCTTTGGGCTTGTTAACGCATGAACCACAGCACTATTGGCACTATCATCAGGCTACAACTTTTGAAGAAAAAATCTCAACCAAAGGCAGCTCCACTGAGACCATTGGTATATTTGACTTGCGCAAGGGCAAACATCATAGCATAGCCAGGGTATTAAACTTGTGAAGCAATAAACATTGCACAAATCTTTTTATTTTTTCAACTCAAGGTGTTTATTTGCACATGAAATTTGGCAAAGTTGAAGCAGTTGGTAGGCTACAAACTCAAAAGAAAAAAGCTCACAAAAACGCAGCTCCATTGACACCATTGTTAGGTTTGGTTTTGGTATGCATCATGAATCACAATGAATTTAGTGTAGTTGGAAAGGATGTTATGTTTGAAAGTTCCACGAATATTTGAAGCACTGTAGATTGCATAAGGGAAAGACAGTGGTAAATTGGCAAGCCGACGTTTGACCTGTAACAAGCTCTAGACTGACTCTTGCGATCACACACTCTGCAGAAGACAACAGTAGTGCGAATTTTCGCACTTTGGCAACTTTTCAAAGAGTGACCTGTGAATATGCGACAATTTTAAGGACAATTGCTGAAAAACATGCTGGTAGGGAATGTTTGTCATACCAATTCCGTTTTTAACAACTAGTAGGGAAGGTGTTCAGACATAAACCATCTGCAAAATAACCAGCTCAATTTGCAATATCTTAAATCAGTTGATTAACAGAGGCCATACAGTTGAAGAGTGTATCCTTATGTCTTTTAAAAATTGAAGGAATTTTTTACTGAGCACTTGAAACATGCAAAAATTTGCTACAACCCTATTCCAGGGCCCTCCTGTGCAACGTATTCTTCAGTTTAACTCCAAATAGGCTGATACTAATAAATGGTAAGGTTTCTGATAAAAAATATTGTGTGAGCTATAAATTTTATTGGAAGTCGCTATGGAACCACCCATCCCATGGATCTTCTTGTTTCATAANTTATTGCAACATACCACCTCGCATGACACGGTTTGAATAATAAAGCGGTCAGTTTGTCACTAAGTGCTATCGTCCTGGTAGCGCAACGGATCAGTTTTAAGGCTGCCATGCCAATGGTTATGGGTTTGTTTGCCTCTCACTTTTGTGCCTTACATTTTCGTAATAGTGACTGCTTGCATGTTTCAATTCGTGGGACTAGTTTTTCTTTACTTTTCAAAAAGAGTGACCTGTAAACTTTCCAAACTTTTGCTTTATGGGTTAAGCTTAGGGGTTGGTAGTGTCTATTTTACCAGCGATATTCTGGTGGCAACAGATCAGCTGGAGCTATTTAATTTA
>JGI24158J21664_10004718_pt1 | contig 17595 bp, 8 predicted proteins | sample Ectturendosymbi3_FD_21664 | JGI IMG/M metagenome (IMG submission 21664)
AAATTTGCTGATCGATTCCTTGCTTACACCCATCGTGGAAAGTACATACTTGAATAGAGATATGTGCAAGTTTGAATCATTGCAAAAGGACGAAAGCAGATGGTAGTTGACTGATTCCTCGAAAGCACACAGAAACACTAGTGCTTTTAACTGTTAAGACAAATAGCAAATTTAATAAGTGAAGCACTTGTTTGGGCTTCAATTGTTTTGGAAACTGGCATAAATACGGTGAACTCTTAACACTTTGGTGTCCGGCTGCTTTCAGGGATTTTCGGAAAAAAAAACGCCTAAACGCACGTGGCTTTGCGCAGGAATATCTCCGCTCCTGTACGGGTTATGGACCTGGTCAAAGCGTCAAAAGATGTGGCAAGTCTTCTAGTCTGCAGTCGAAAAAAAAATATATCGTAGACCGGCTCTATTAGAGAGTGGCTTTTGCCGTGTTTCAAAGTAACTGCATTTACAGATTAAATTTTATGCAATAAGCTTGACATCATCATGTTTGTTATCTGTTATAGAACAAAATCGTTTATGATGGCATTTACATCTCATTTGTACTTGTTCATTTACATATAAAATTCATCCATCTTCTTGTGATTTAACATGCTGTCTAATTTTAGGATCCACTGTGGTCTATGAGTCAAAGTTTTTCCATCCCTGATCCAAATGTGTTGGTGAAACATCATGGTAGAAAAGATTTACACACAGAGACCAAAATATCTTGCACAAAATGCTTGTGGTCCACATCCTATACTTGAAAGTCAAATTCCTGGAACAAAATTTCAGCTATGAAACATTCTATCAAATTATTTCTGCTTCTTGCCCATTTTTTTGTTTCTGGATCATTCTGTCTTCCTTTGCATATGAAAATCTTGATTGATGGTCACATCCTTAGTTTAGTTATAGACTTACTTGTCAATTTTTCATTAAAGATGAAATTAAAGACTAATTTTTCAGATATACTTTTGCCTGATTTTTACAACCATAAACTACAACCTGTTATTTCATATTATGCATATTAATAGAGTGATAGCATAGTTGGTGTTCATTTGTTAACTTGGGAGTAACAAAATCTCTTGCAAAGTTATCAACATCTTATAAAAGGTATGAACATGTGCAATGTTTGGGCTCAATAATAAGCACTAGTGTTTTATGGCTGATATTTCGCTGGCATTGTTAGCACCACATGCAATGACATCACTATGAGACTACCTATCAAGTGGTTACGCTTTTATTAATATCAGTAGACTTTTTTTTCAGTGTACTTCTGTTAATCATAGCATAACTCTCAAAAATCCCACCAAAGGTTTTAACATCGTTTACTTTATTCTGATTTGCTCTTTTCTAGTGAAATATACTGTTTTATAAGTAAGGACAATTCATGGATCGACTTTGCAGCTGTTGCCTATCTGTAGTTCAAAGGGTTTGTTTTGCTAATAATTGCTTACAAGAAAGTTGATGCCACTATTAAAAAATTTTTTTTCAGTTTTAGCAGTGGCCGTGTGGCATGTTCATAAACAAATGCTCAACAAGAAATAAAAATGTTTTGTGCGCAGAATTTTGTATAATCAAAATTAACCATGCTAGTTCATTTTGAAATATCCTGTTGGGTATTTTATACTTAATTACCATTATTTGATAAGTGCAGTGATATTTTTACCAAAAGATGACTTTTTTTCTGAACCATGATTGAATTTTATGATACTAACCATGGAGAATCGTGGAAACATTCTCTTGCACTGTTATATTTTTAACTGACATTAGGTGGATGCCACAGCACAACATCGACAAGTGGTTCGTATGGTTACTGTCATGTCAGAGGGTGGAGAACATTATGAAGTTTTACCACTTCCTTCACCCGGAGAAGAGGAGGTTGACAATACAGCAGCTTTTTACCCAGGTTGATTGTTTGTATTTTGCTTATATCCATTTTGAACAGTATGTGCTGTTGCATTACCAGAAACATTGAAAAGTTGGTCAGTAGTTTCTACTTACGTAATAACTCCAAGATTTGTGTGGTAGTGTCTTGTGGTTTACTGTATTGTTATGTGCATGCAGGTTATAAGCCTCGGATACCATATATGTCAATATACAGCAGTCCAAGTCGTCTGATTGTTGGAATGGCATCATCATTTTTGGCTAAGACAGCAGTGACCATAAAAGTTTTGGATGTGAAACGAGATTCTACGTATCGAAATCCACTCCATCCTAACATGTACAGATGTTGCAACTTTTTTGCTTCTTGTGGTAGATTTAGTTTTATCAGTGCTTTTATCATAGAGAAGCAGAAATTCTTGCCCATGTTTTTTGTGGTTGATAGCTTATTGACATTTTTCATACTAATAATAATGATAAACTTAAAAAAATTCACATCAATAGTTTTGTTAATTTTTGAACATGATGCTCTGTGATCAAATTGTAGAAAGTTTAACAATAATTATTTGTGCATGCTCAAAGTGCTTTGCCGAGATAGCAGTCACCCTGCTTTTCACCATGTTCTGTGGCCATATATTCTCTTCAGTGTAAACATGAGCTTCAGTTTTTTGTGAATTCCTTGACTTGTGTTTTAAGACCGTATTGCGTTAGATACCATACACTAAGAAATTCTAATTAACGTCACATTTTTTTGTGGCAAACTCGCTAACATTCCGATTTATTGAATGTAGTTATTTATTGGTTGTTATCAAATTGTTTGAGGTTCTACTTGACAATATACTTTTATCTCATTGTCATGGAATCTTTTCAGTTACTGTGATGGTATGTAGGAGTCAAGTTAAGTCTTACATACACAACATTGTATTCTAAAAACTTTGCATTGTTTAGCTCAGCTATGTCCAACCCACTGCCTGCGGCTGCTCAGTATGCGACCTAGTCGAGGGTTTTGTGCGGTCCAGTTTAGGTTTTCACTGTAGTAAAAGTATCGTACTTACTGACAACCTGTCCCTGTTTTGATAATCTTGAACTCGACATTTTTGATGCAGGTGGTCCTCAGTGCCACTTTATATCACGTCTGTTAGCATTGCAGTTGGAATTCAAACACCTTCAGTGTATCAATTTGCTAAGGTCAAAGTAAGCCATTCAATGTGCGGCCCTCAATAATATGTCATTCAATGTGCGGCTCTGATCAAGATTGCAACATCAGTATGCTATTTGGGTTGAACATAACTGGTTTAGATGGGTTGACCTAATTGTTTGAACGGACATGTAAGCAGTCATAAAGGAGATTCTGACCAAGAGCATGCAAACAAAACTGAAAGAGCTATTTGATTTGTCCATCAACAAATTTCTATACTCTGGTAATAAATTCTGCAACAAGTCGGGATCAGTCGATGTCTAAACATTGTGCAAATGGATTAGTGTAATAGCTGCGGTTCTGGCCGTTTTCTATTGTGATGACAAAATATTTTCTAATATGTGTTCGCTCGTTTGTAGCATCCAAGAATTTGAAAACATAACTTTCCCTTTTACAGTATAGTAATACACTTCTCCCATTTTCTAAGCAGCAGTAATGCACCACACAAATTGAATCTCAATCTTTTGATGCTGCGTTACTATAAATTCAAAAGTTCATTTTAGCTTCCAGAATTAGTTTTTTTTCAAAATCAAAACATCTTATTAACTCCATGGTCTATCTCAAAGAGTAGTTAAAGACGTTTTTACGTGAGTGAATATATTGAATGTGTAGACAATGGTTTTGTTCGTGCACGGTGCCTTGCTATTCGGACTTTCATAATGATGAGGTGAATGCAGATATACTCTTGAAGTTACCCATGGCCAATTCACGTGGACAATCCATCGACGCTACAACCATTTCGCAGAACTGCACGAAAAGCTCTGGGAGTACAGAACTTTAATGAGGTTGCCGATTCCAACAAAAAGGTGGGTGGGACGTTGTGTGAAATCGGAAGCTGTTCATAGTCGTCAAGTGATTTGAAACAGCGCGTTTCGATCAGAAAGGCTTCGGTTGAATCCTCTCTGGCAAGCAGGACATCTTTCAGACATGCGACTTTGTTGGCTACCTAGGAAAACAAAATCAAACAGTAAAATTTGTTCTCCCGCAAGGTTTTGCGACAGAAACGACTAATTAAGAAAAGTTTGCTTGAAAAACGATGCTTGCTTGTAATAAATTTTTTAGTGCATGTGCATAGTGATATTGTCAACCCTGGTCCACCTCTTGGCTGGTAAACCACTTGTTTTCTAAAATTAGNAGAGTTCGTTAATTAGNCCAGACACAACAGCATATTAACACCTGGGAATGGGATAATATTCTTGGATGTTATAACAATGGAGATATTANTTTGATTTTGTACTATGCTCTTCTGTGTGTGTATTTTTATTTCATTGCCAGTGTGAAACGATTGGATATACACTACTAGCTGGGTTTCAAAATGTATCGCCGACTGGCGCAAACATTTTTGTCAAAACGAATAACTTGATAAACTGCGCGCAAGGAAAACTTATACAACCAGGACTTTCACCGTCAAGTTATACACGTTCAAGCCCATCATCAGGAACAGGCCATTAAGTGTTTTAGATATCGTATGAATTGGCAGTTCTGTACACGGTATTTGTAAAAGTTTAATCTCTTTCGAAAAAATTGAAACGACTGAGTTTGCCATATCAGTGTGCTGCGTTTCAAGCTTGTTTTTGTTAGCTACTTCTCGTACTTTTCCCGGTTATATTTAGCTTCCTAGAATTTGGTAGTTGTGGCAGGGATTGCCGTACTTGTTCTGAATGCATTGTCATCACCTGTTCTTAATAAAGTTGTTTTTGCTACTAAATACACGGTTTGTTCAGAAATGTTCTAGGCTTATGTGTTTTGTGTACCATTTTAAATGCGACATACAGCTCATGCAAACCTGCTATTAGTTTCGTAACATTTAGGGTTTTTGGTCTTAAACTTTCTCGTTTGAGTTTAAGTTTGCAATGCGTGATTGGACTGTTAGAGGAACAGGTGCACAACTTGCAATGTGTGCTGCATTACTGGAATGACAAGTTGGCGATGACATGACAGCGGCTCTAGAGAAAACGGTGCTTGTCGTCTCCATACATTTAACTGAGTAATTTGAATGACGTTCGGCAACGAAATTTCAGATCTTTAAAAAAACTTTTTATCTATGCGTATATATCCTGCGTTGTATCACGCCATACTGCTTTTTGCTTGTTGCTGCATTTGCAGTATATGTTTTACGATCCATTGGTGAGTGAGTTTTAGCAACTGGGTTGTGTCACAGACTTAAGCAAAGACGCCAAACAACGAGAGGGGTTTCGAAAGCAGAGGCAAAGATCCCCAAATTTCCGAAGCGTCCAGAGCTATTGATGTCAACCGACGCAATGGATAAACGCAAGGTACACTCAAGTTATGTTGTGTAGTCAGCAATTGTTACATGCGTCAATGAATTCTTGCCCATGCGGAGTGCTTCGTGTAACGAATCAAAGTGCGTTTCACTTGCATGTGGAATCATACTCGCTTTTCTGATTACTTCAGTTAGTTTTATGATTGTTTCGAGCAGTAAAATGAAGATTTTAACGGATTTCGTTTTGTTGCCGGACTGTTTTGCTTCGTTTACGAATGTGCCTGGACACGTTAGCTTTAAAATGGAGGTCTCTCTAAAGCTGTTTAGCGGCTTCAGACTGAACAAGAGTCTTGCAGTGATATTCGAAATTTTGATCCACAAAATTCAAACCTATTTTTTAGATTTGCTGTTAGCCTGAGGGAGATCACACAGGGAGGCGTCTATTTAAAGAATGCTGTCGTTTTGCGTTTGCAGCTTGTCGTTATTGCATATGTTATCGTTACTACCCATTGCCTGCAGGTGTTGATAACATCATGCCACTCGTTTTGGTTTGTTCTGTGTCTGTTGGCGGCGTAATACTCAGGTTACATGTGTACCTAGATGAGTTACTCAGAAACACCAAGCACGACGTAGGATTCGGTTTCACCATCATTCGCACACCTAAGTAGCTACGTGCTATCTATATTAAGAAATTGTATACCGCTTTTTGAATTGCAATCGCTTAGTAAAGTCTTTTTGAAAAGCTTGGCCTGTTGGAATTTTGTGAAACCGCCTGTGGCTTGTGCAAAGCGGTGTTTGATTTGTGTCGTTGCCATCTGAGTAAAGTTTCACAAAGGGCTTCGTTGCGCAAAGATTTTCAGTGGTAGTCTGTGAAAAGAAACCGGGCGATAGTTTGAAGTCGAACTTTACAGCAACAACGCGTAATAGTTTTGTCACAGAAAGTTGTGCCTATTATAAATTTTGCCGATGCAAATGTTGCTAACCACTATATAGCTGCCGCGTTTTTGCATTTTATGAAAAAATCATCTCAAGCATCTTTTTGCAGGAACAACTGACGCTATATTTAAATGCACTATTGGAGAGCAGGCTGTACAGGAACAACTTTGCAACGGTGAGCAATTACTTGCTTTCCAGATTTTGTTTTTCGCTCAAAAGTCATGCAGCAACGCAGGGCTGCAACTCCTGTCTGCTTCCTTGATTTTTCCTTCATGTTATATTTTTCAGTTGAAGTTTGTCTCATTTCTAAAACCTCTTGATTATCATTTTGGTTTGTTATCACCGCATCAAACTAGTCAGTGATGCTTTAACTGCATGGATGCACGAACTGCAAACGACTTGAGCGAGATCTGATCGATACGACTTTCAGTTGCAATGTAGAACTTAACCTCGGCATTGCCAAACTTAGTTCAAGATACTTCCTGTTTTATGCTTTTAGAATACATTTTTCTGGGGAGCTGGTGTTTTTTGAATGCAGTTGTCGTTTTCTGCTGACCTAATACAACAGCTGTGATGGGTTGCCTGCATGTAATAACGACTAAACATGGCTTAAGTAACACACTTTCTTTGTAAAGATTCTGTATTGGATTTGTCGACAGCTGTTGAAGTTTGGGAATTAATGTATTGTCTCTTGTGAATGAGTTGTTCGTTACAGACGGCGTCGTTGCTTAAGCCCATGTCCTCCAAGCTACAGTAAACACTTCGCCCATTTGACTCAATACTCAAGAAAGTGTTTTACGTAGAAATCGACGCAGTGAACCGTTTTCGTATGGGTGTTTCTCACGTACGCTCATGACTGTATTCGCAGAAAAAGTTTTTGGAAGTCAGTCGATTCTCGTTCGTACAAGACCTCGGCACGAAAGGGAAGTAAGTTGCGCTGGTCAGGCTGCGTGCGCGCTATTTTGAGAAGTACAACTGTAGAGTAGCAAACTCTCCAAATAACTGCCTATTTTTCGGTTACGTTTCGTGATGCAGTGCCAAAACATGCCCTATTGTGAGGTTCGTCCGTAATATCAGCATTGTGTCGTTAACGGGCTGTATTGCTTGTGTTTTCATGTCTTTGCGCAGTGGACACGCAAATAATTTTGTGCTTTAATGACAACCAGTTTTTGGAAAGCAATGCATGGAGTTGCTGCAGATTCTTATTGCGAACAATATAACCACAAATATCGAATGCATTATTTTATTCAACGTTTCAGCTTAGTCATAAGCCAAAATCACCGTTTATGACGAAGCTGAAACGTTGAGTAAAATAATGTATTCGATATTTGTGGCTATATTGTTCGCAACAAGAACCAGTTTTTCAGTAACACAATCATTCGTTTTTTTTAAAGAAACGTTTTAAATTTTATTGGAATTCCTAGGCCGCTGTGTTTCTTTCAAATCATGCAGCGGTTGCTATTTGCGTTGTGTTTTGAGAAATCCCTAAAATGTGTGAAAGAATGCGATGATTCCGCATTGTTTCCAGTTATCAGATTTGCGGTTAGCGAAAACCTTTCTGTGCGGACTTCTGTGGCATGTTGTGTTTCATTTTATTTAGAAATTTCATTTTTTTTCGTACAGCCGACGCTTCTGCGTGATAAAAGTAATTTGACTATTTTCTTGTCATAATAATTTCACAATTGATAAAATGTTGAAAGCTTAGTATTGCATCCAAGAACAGGAAGTGCGCCATTGCAAGAAGTCCTGCAGTTATTTTTCACTCGCTTATCGCCTAACGGGCGCCGACGCTTTTCAGATGAAGCTGACTTTACACTGGGCGCAAACCTTCCATGATCTTTTTGGAAGTGGAATTGCAACTTGATTCATATGTACTTTTAAACCTTGCGATCTTGCTTGAAACCAAACATGTGTTCCTTTTCTGTTCTGTGTGGATGTTTTTCGCTTTAGCGCCCACGGGTAGTCGGCAGCTTGTCCGCCTGTGAGCTGTTATTTTTCACACAAAAAAATCTGAAAAAATTCTACTAAAATAATATGATCGACAGGTATCATTTTTAAATAAAAAATGAGTAAATTTATATATTTTATAGAACTTTTTTTTCTTGGGTTGGTTCTACCGTTCTCTTTGTTCCAGTCAATGCTGTTTACCGAGCTATAATTGCTTTGTTCATGACCGAGTTATCAAATTTAGTTATAATTGCAATTTTAAACAATGTTGAGACCAAAGATGTTTCTGATGCTTATGTTTTGTCTGAGTATTGCCTATGGCCTAGTGTACGCTATACTCGCCTTGCTTTGTAGTGCACGCTGCACAATGTGTTACAATTACGTTTTGGCATTAGCTGATAGTTGAAAAAGACGATTTGAAACCATATTTGTAAAAAAACGAAATAATAATAAATGCACATAGAATTACGACACCAATGCTCACTAATAATGCTTATAAATTGAAAAAATGATCCAAGTGTGACATCTGTTGCACAAAAACTCTATAAACAAGAAAACGCCACCAGCTTGTGTTTTTCCTGCAAGTTTGTCAATTCCAACTTTTCGTTTTGAAGGTATGAAACCTGATGCTTACGTAATATGTAGGTATGGGGTCGTTGATTGCACAAGTCCTGGCTTTGTTTATAACTTGAAAATATCTGTGACAGATGAGCAACTGAGAGTGGTTTACCTCTCCCATCAGTCACTGTCAACGGTTATTTTGAAACCAAGTCATAAACAAAAATACAACTTGCAAAGAAAAACAAGCAACTCAATCAAGATATGGCACAGTAGCTTCATAATCATGTGCCTCGCCTCCATTTGCTGCAACGCCTGCTCTGCCGGTTTAATGCATCACGCGTAAATTATAATATGCAATCACAATACAGACTTCATATGGCTAGCATTTCAATTGATTGTTGACACACCTGACCTATTATTTTAACCAACAACCAGCTGTAATTTGGAGTAACGGTTTGTGATGGATGCATGCGCAAAACAAGCTCATATGCGTAGCCTTACCATTTACCAATGCTGTATATGGGTGGATATCAATAAACTCCAGATTAGAAGTATTTTGTAACATTAATACGTAGCACCCGTTCAATGCATTCACGCTTAGATGAGTGTAAACAACAAACGCGCAACATACCAACCGTGGTATAGATAATTTGTTTTTACCCATTTTAACCGAGTTTAATAGCTAAAATCTTATTTATTTTCAAATAAAATTCACACCGGACTTGACCCAGCAACCCTGCTTGACGGAAAAGTTAAGGGTTTTCGTGCAATCCACAGCATTTTTCGGATTTCGTATTGTGAGGCAGTTGAAAGGAAACTGAAGATGCGTCTTGGTTGTGCTGTCGTGATGGGTACGCGACTTTTCGGTCTGGTCGTTTCGGTCTCGAGACATTTCGGTCAGACTATGAAATCTTGCAGAGATCTTACATGTTCACTTTTTGATGCAAACGCATTTAAATCAACGAAAGGTTTTATTTACAAAAATTACAAACAGGATTCAAGATCCAACTGTTAATAAGCATCAACGTATGATTTTCGTTATCATCAGCAAGCAAATGAAATGATAGACATTTTCAATTGGATACAAATACTCCAAACACATAATTGCAATTCATATTTAATCGCAGTCATGACTCCTCAAAAAAAAATTGGTATAACACCAGCTACCCTGTCATATCGCCTGCCTGTATAATCATTCAAATAAACAAATATAATCAGTTTTGTATGTACAAAAATGTCGTGACCGAAATGTCCCCAGACCGAAAAGTCCTGTTCCGGTCGTGATCCACATCTCGCTTATTAATGCTGATCCATCTCCTTCGAGCGTTCTCCTTTGCTGTTTGTGTTCGCGTCGCTGTTGTTTTGTTTCCATTTTTGATCCGTCTGCTTACGCTCTAGGTTCGAGCATGTCCTTCTACTAAGCGGAATGTGAGATTGAAAATGTGGTTGCCTGTTTGGAAAATAATTTTGATCTATCTGGTGTACGANTCTGNAATGGCATGTCNGGCGCTGGTCCCAGTCAAATGGACATGTACAACAAGCCCGAGATCGCAAAATCTTGAAGTTTTGTGAAATATCGTACAATCACAGTTCGATTTTAAGGGAAAGGGCCACAGCATTGATGAGGTTGCTGATCGGGTTGATACCTAAAAAGAGTTTGAATCCATTAGTCTGTTTCGAAGACCGGCAGAACGAAATATAATGTGTGTGGCCCGTATCATCGATCGGCCTTCGGATGCCAAGGCTGTGTTACCTTTCTAAACCCTGCATTTCCATGTCATGTTGTCAGTGGTTTTTCATTTTTCTCGTGAAGAAAGAATCGGTCACGGATTTCAAGCAGAAACTTTTGCGGTAATCTGCGTTTTTGGTGACGGTGCAGTTTGAGTGTCGGAATATTCTTAAGCAATATGAAAGAACATACCTATTTGTGCATATTAAATTTAAAAGCAGAAAAACTATTGCTGTCTAACAAAATTTCAAGGTCACGTTCCCAGTAGGAACTGCTTACCCTAAAAATGTCAGAAAATTGCCGTTTTTATTCAACAAAAGTTGTTAAACAAGTTCGTCAGCAGAAAGAACATGCTGTCGAAAGTTGTACAGTACCNTGCCCTCACCGCAAGGTCCATNATAAAGGGTTGATCAATTTGTGAAGCATNCAGACGTGCTAATTTTTATCCACTTGCTGGCATCGTACAGACAGTTATCGATCTGTAGGGTGGAAAGCGGATTACGAAAGCGTGTGCGGCATATCCATGCTTAGTTCAGAATCTTTTTCACATTTTCCGACAAGNTTTCAGTCATGTGCAGCACTCAAATTTCAGTTTTGTTGACACNTGANTGNTACTTATTGTCTGCAGGGAAGGACTTGTGAAAAAGCGTTCGGGAGGTCACAAAATCAACCTAAGGATGTGCGGACGATGTTGCGACTCGTGCGAACTGTTCGCGTCCTGGAATGAGAGGTATGCCGCCGATATTTACGCAGCCCAAACCACGCACTGTGGAATTTGGCCAGATACGGTGGCACCGGTGCAGCTCTCCGTGCGTTCTGCTTAGTGACTTCCCAGCTAAGCTCGGTTACGTTGTTTGAATAAATGATTCTCCAGATTTCGAGGGAAACGGAAGAAAACGCCATTTTTTCCAACATGGGTAGGATCCCAATTCGATGATTGAACGCCCGGTCCTAACAATTCGGCTGCTGCTGATGGCATAACTCAGTACGCTTGTGCTTTTTCGTTGCTAGGCAGTACCCCCCGTCAGGCACTCGAATAGAACGGCCGAAGCTTATCGTCTCGGGCGTTACGCACACACTGAAGTTGACTAACGTCCTTTCCTTTTCGCATTTTCACAACCATTGTCTATCGTGCCAGTGTTATCTGTCCAAGAACGCTTTTGATCAGGTTAGTTATACAGTAGCCACTCGATGTCGAGCAAAAGGAAGCTTTGCTCGAATGACCACGGATCGCACATCAACCTGGGTAACACAGGCGACGACCAGGTTACGCCAACGCATAGGTCGGGTCGCGCGGAACTTTGTTTTTTTGCAGTGGGTTTTCAATGACGCGACGAAAGCAAATATCTGCTGAACTGTTAAATGGCAAAACATTTCTTTGCGTTCGATTAAAAGGTATCTCTATGTGCTGTAGCATCCCACCTACGGTGTAGCTGGTTTCCCTTTGTTTTTTTACAACCACCGAAGCGTTACCCTGAATTAAGTTTTGAATTATTTATTTATTAATTATTCTGAACCGGAATTCGGTTTTGGAAATTGTTGGCGAAACAAGTAAGCTCGCGATGAAAAATTTTGAGGTTATATCGCGCGTTTTGCACCTGCGTCTTCTCATGTACAGTAGCTCGACGGAGTGTTGCAGATTACTCCGTTGTTGACAGTAGTGCGCGCAGAGTGACATCTAGTGCGCGTCTGGCAATCCGTGACTGGCGGTGCAGATGGACAGGTCGGCGCAACGATCGCTTCACCGTACATGCTTTTGCAGGTGGTGCTTTGTCAAAGACACGTTCATCGCCTACAGCGACCCGGAACAGGAAAGCGTGAAGGGTGTCATGCTTTTCGACAGCACGTTGAGCATCTCCCATATAAATCCTTCCTCTAACTTGATCATTAGCAACTCATCGAGAAGGTGAGTGCTCGACGCGCGTGGCCATGCCCGCGAGCGCGTCGACAAGGTAGGGAACGGCGGAGGAAGCGGAGCGTGTGGTTTTGAAGCCAGCCGCTTGTTATTCTGTTCAAATGATCGTATTGTCCTGAATTTCGTAAAACGATTAATTTTGTTTAAACGCCCCACGGGAAATTGACTCAAAGGCCAACGCGGGGCCAGGTGTTATGAGATCATAACATGATCTGACTCAGCTCTGTCGCACCTTGGTGTGGGAACAAGGGGACCAGCGGAACTTGCTGAAAATCGCGAGATGTTTTTGGAGGAAAGATGAACAAATGAAACTAACTTTCTGTTTTTTTTGTGATGTTTTTGAGCCAGCGCGCAACCCGAACATATGAGGAAAATTATTTTTTGCCACGAGAAAGTTTTTTGTTGTCAAAGTTTTAGAAACGCACTAAAGTGCTAATTGCTGTCACTGCAGTGTAATGTCACGAATAATTTTCGGCAAGAAGCAGTGTTGAGTTTCTTCACAAAGAATATGTTTTTCGCTGGAAAGCTTACAGATAAAGTGCCAAACGGACAAGGAAGCGCTCGAGTGGAAGAGATCGATAAATCGCTGCGTGGCAAAACAATGCGACGGCCTAACCGATGAGGAAATCCGACTCCAGTCTTTTGCACCTCAGCGACCGAACTCTTATGCATATTGGTGAGCAAACCCACGTTTTAAATGCAGCTGGCGGGGCTTGTTATACTTTTACATAAAAAACTTCTTGAAACAGTATTTGAAAAACTGTGCCACATTAGTCGTTGCCTCTCAAGGTTCCTGTCACTGATGCTAAGACGTCGCTATCACTTTGAGCATCTAACGTGCCACTGAAAATGTCTGAAACAATTCTAAGATTATTGTCATTTTTGCATCAGTCTCACCGTGAAGATGGCTTGTATTGATTCCAACAGTTCGTGAAGATTGTTCATTTCAACATGTAGCGTCGAAGGAAATGTTAAAACTGTACGTGCGAATATCGTACGCAACCTACTGTTAAATTCAGGGTTCAGCGTTAACGGAAGTAGTGTGGAAATGATTCGATGGTTTGTTCCCGAAGGCCGTTTAAAGATAACAGTTAATGAGCGTTCGCTCGACTGCAGTCTGACTGACCAGTGCAGACATCAGAACGAATTTGACGTTAGACCGGCCTAGTACTTTCCTTGAGTTTTCGCCGCTTTACGTGTATTTGTCTGGCTCAGGTTTGTCGATGGATGCAGTTACATGTCAGCGCTGGCAGACGCATTGGAAAAGGCACGTGAGGAAATCTACATCACTGATTGGTGGCTTTCACCTGAGATATATTTGAAGCGACCAATCACACGCGGAGACTACTGGCGGTTGGACAAAGTTTTGCAAAGGAAAGCGGTAAAAAATATTTTCTAATTTCTGTGTGTCTTCGTCGGCTTTTCTGAATGAGCCGGCTTTTTATTGAACCATGTAGAAAAGCATTTTGAGTCTCGCTAAGTAGCAGTGATTTGGAAGCTTTTTAAAAACTGGATCTTGGAATCTGTGTTGAATTGCTAGTAAGTACACGTGGACGCGATTTCTGGCTTGCCGGAGATCTATTGCCTCTCACGTATACCGACGGCTTGTTTGCAAGTCGAGCTGTTGTCCTCTCAAAGGTTTCGAAGTTTCTCCCGGTTAAAGAACCGCTGGAAAGCTAAAAACGTTTTTAGGTCAGTATGGTAGGAAAAGGTCGTTGCCTACCAATGAACTGTCCTTCTACGGTGCATCGAGCGTTGCAAAATGCCGATGACATTTTCTTCCCTGGAATTGAAAATGCGGGTTCCTCTGTGACTTTCCTGTTGTGTCGAAACGATTTGCTCAACGACTTTCATTAATGTTCTATTGAACAATGCAGCTCTTGACACTGAAGCCAGCACAAAGACAAGCGCTCCAGTGAGAGCTTGGTCTCATGCTTATGTGTTTGCATCTCGTTTTGAATCGAATCATGTTCGGAGCAAACATAATGGCGTCTTGCAGTTCGAGGCAATCACGGAGTCGATTGCAATTGAGTGTGTTTTGCAGTTTGACAAGATAGTTGAAATTTAATTGTAATAGATTTCAGGACTTAAAAAGAACTCACAGACCAGGTTGTCCACTCGAGGACCCATCGACAATTAAGTTTCTCCAAAGGTTTGACTTTGGCGGACGAAGTGCAATTCGACACGGAGCTGTCATGAAGTTAATTTATTTCGTATTGGTCTTACGTCTGCTGGATGATGAACGCATTCGTTTATGAACGCTTGGTCGCAACGTGTACCCATCATGGTATTGTTCAGAAGGAACCAGGCATCGCAGAGAAGTGTTAAGTCTGGCTAAGATAAAACTGCGTGGGTTGCCGCTGTGCTTACTGCAACCAATCAGGCGATTTTGCTCTGCAGCGGTTTGCAGCATGACGCTGAAAAGATAGCATCCGTCTGTTTTCCTTGGGCCAGCATTTGAGTAGTTGGACTACGTGAAAGTGAGATTTATACAAAGCAACTGGGAATGTAGACAGTCCACTTTTGAACCACAGTGGTGNTTAGAGAAGATGTTGATTTTCTATGTAGGTTCACCACCTATTAAAAATAAGATTTTCAAGGTTTTGCTTGTTGGCGAGAGAAGTGATATGGGTCTGTATTTGGTTCAAAGCTCCATCTGTCAACCCTGTGAACAAGAGAAATTTGTGTACATTTTTCTCTTTAAAGGGAAGTGCCTTGTTTTGTGCAGAGATTTAACACACGGGCCGAAAAAAGAGGATAAAGAATTTTTGCATATTTTAAGGGTGTTCTCTCTGATGCGAATGTTCACTAATGTCGGTAAAATGTAAAGAGAACTTGTTCGAAAATATTTAATACCGACTATTATGAATAACAGTTGATCCCTTGTTTTTCCCATTGTAATTCAATCGTAACAGGGAATTCATGTGAATGGTATTAGAATTCAGTTGCAAACTGAACATTTTTGCGATTTGTAATTGACTTCAACATTGGTAACGTTCTTAGCGCATGTCATCCTGCGCGTCACTCCTTCAAAAATATGTAGCTACCTGTTCTAAAGCGACAATTACATGAATAAAGTTTTTGCGAACGGTCGCTTTATGAGTCTTTGACAAGTAGTGAGACCACTTAAAAGATCGGTCGAAAAGACGCAGTGTGCGGTGAATGACTTCCTCACATTTATCCCTCGTTTGAAAATCTTCCATGGAGATATTTGACACGAATACTGTTGATTAAAACTCCAACGACAATCAAAGGCTCTAAATTTTCTGTTAGGTTTCGAGGAATCAGCCGACTGGGCTCCGCTTTCATCTTTTTACGATGATTCAAACTTACACATGTCTATAGTCAGGTAAGTACTCTCCACAATGGGTGTAAGCAAGGAATCGATCAGCAAATCTTTAAATAGGAAATCGATTCCTTGCTTACACCCATTGTGGAGAGAACTTACTTACAAAACTAAGAGCTGCTGCAATGCGCAGTTAACCCGGTTATGGTAAATTTGAGACGTACATTGGCTTCTTTTGATGGAATTCTTAGTAAGCAATTAAAACGTGCGTGAATTACCCACTGATATTTGAAAAGTGTATGTGTCAGCTGTGTGCGCAAGTGGATGTATTGCAGATGCAGCGTATTTTTCCAGACAGTGCTAGCCATGTCCCCCTGTGCACCCAAGCCATGGGTCGTTTTCCCCATGGCATTAGTCCAACATACAGGCTTCGCCGCGGCAGTTCGTCTACTGCCGAGCTTGCAAAAGCTCCATGATACGAAGAAATGACCTGGCTGGTGGAAATCACCCGATTGAGTTCGATTTGACGGGATGTTGCGAGTGAATTCTGGAAAGAATTGCGCGGAAGTCAGTAGCGCGTGCTGAATTCGTTATTGCGAACAAATCGTTCACATCCGCGCTGAAGACCCTCGTCGAACATGCCTTTCCGCAATCGACCGAATTTCCTAAACGAAAATTGCTATAAATGCTCAACGATTTTATACCATCGACGTACAAACATCGTAAAGGTAACAACGACGCTGTCAATTTGTTGACCAGCGTAATTTATGGCACGTAACGCAGCGTCAAAGCTATACCTCCAACTCTCCAACTGCGAGCGTGGAATCTTTTAGGCGAGAAGAACGACAATCACGTTATTTTTCACTTGTTACCTTCAGTTTAAATGCCGTTTATTGAAGTGAATATTTTTAGTTTAAGAGGAAAATCCAAGCACTTGAGCCGTAGCCGTGCAGGAACTCAAGACGACATGTTTCTGCTTGTAGACGTGGTCCGCTTGTTCCCACGAAATCACACTGGATGTTGAATTTCAGGAATATTTCGATATTTGCTCGATCGAGGTTGAAACCTGCGATCTGTGGTACGGCTATTTATTGAAGATTGGCTGTGGGAGTGTACTCTATACATTAAACGAATCCGTTCGGAGTGATCTCAAAATTAGGTACTTTGTCGAAAATTTGGCACCGATGTTCATCAAAAGTAAGGTTTTGTTGATCGCACGACCAAGCTCCTGACGTCAGGTGCTGAAAAGATTAAGCATTTTCCAGTCTTGAGCGAACTTCAGCGTTGCCATAGCGCAAAAATATTAATGTCGCACCACGGCGCGCGACCTAAACAACGTGAAACCTGCGTCAAAATTATTTCGGTGGACGCGTTTCAGTTCTTGCCAGTCGGCCGAATTCTGGGAACTTCTATTTGTTTTTTTATGAGTTGCACGGCGCGGACGTGCTTGCCAACCTCCTGCTAACGGTCCGGAAATGACATGAAGTGATCAATTTGTCGTAACGCGGCCGCGGTGAATTCGCGTGTGATTGATTTAACTTGTGTATCGCGCCGTGTGCTGCGCGGCGATAGGTGCGCGTGTCGTCGCCCAGCATCAGGTCAGTGACATGAGCTCCTTCATGTTGCAGTCATGTCGGTTGGTAGGCGTTCGCCCTCGCAATGCAGGAATTCCTGGGCGACGACATTGCTGGGTTTCGCCCTTGGGAGGTATGCAGCCTAGATGACCCTGGGTCCTTCGCAGCCTCCCACTCCCTCATGCGTTTTATAAATCGATGTACTTGGATGTCATCGCAGTACTACATTATAATAAGCATGATGACGCCATTCAAACGTATGTCTCAAAAGCTTGTGTTTCATCAAAGTGAATGTATTCGCGCCATCAAGCGTATCCTCTCTACTACCGCCATGTATGTATCCTCGTCTTCCT
>JGI24158J21664_10004719_pt1 | contig 17593 bp, 14 predicted proteins | sample Ectturendosymbi3_FD_21664 | JGI IMG/M metagenome (IMG submission 21664)
GATTTCCGTCCCATTGTGACGCAACTATAGAGTGAGAGCGAGGTTGGAAAGTTTGCAACCCTGGCTAACTGAAAGCATTGTGACGCAGCCGTAAGAAAAAACGCATGCGGGCGCTGACTGTGGAGACGGAAGTTCCGCCTTAAAACGTCACTAAGGTTCGTAACTACTCGCTTTGCGAACCATGATGATCTTGATGAGATTTCACAATTGGGTAGCAGTCATAGATGGAGGAACCCGGGGGCCGGGTAGGCACAGGCCCATCCACTTTTGACAAGCAAATGTGTAAAAATACAAGACTTTGAGATAATTCTGCTGAAAAATTTTCATTACCAGGCCCTGGGCCCCCCTCTTTAAAATGGTTCCCTTCACACCAGGCGCTAGGCCCACCTACTTCTATGAAAGTTTCCTCCATCACTGGTAGCAGTCGCTGGCATTCGACATTTTGTAAATCGAAATTTATAACATCCGCTGACAATGGAAATCTCGTAATTATTGCGTAACATTCCGACCTCAATTTGGCGCCCCTAAAATGCTGCGCCCGGGGACAGATGTCCCCCCTGATCCCCCTTAGTTACGCCACTGCGGAATACTGTTTATACATTTTTTTATTTTTAGTGTCTGAGGGGGGGGCATGGCATAGTGCCCCCAATTACGTACGCTAGTCGCCACAGGGCATATATTTCGAAGTTGATTGTCAAGAGCAGCAAACCTACTGCTTAAGATTGCATTTTATAGATTTTTCCTTACAAAATTTGTTAATGATACTGGTGGTATACGGTGTCTATATCACATAGAAGTTCCTGCTCTATACTCTTTAGAATCATGCTGTTCAGCTTGTTTTATCTAATGGTGCTACTTTGTTCATTCTACCATCTTAAGTTTAGAAAACGACCGTTCTCCACTGCAGTTGGTAACCATGAGAGTTAAATAAGTGCGCAAATCATTTCCCGCATTTTTAAAAGATGACCAGAAGTGTGCAAACCAATGGCTAGTGAGTAGATACCAAAGCCAAGGCTGCCAATGAGTTTTTTTTGGAAAGTCTCATATAGTCTCACCCAAAAACCTATATATAGAGTAACGTTGAATATATAGTGTAACGTGTAACGTTGCTTATGAACTCTTGTGTTTGTCCGAATTATTATATCGCAGTATGGAGTTGTTTGCATCTCTGACGGTGACCTGGCAGCATTTACAATGATCAAATCTTCATTGCCAGCGTTCGTCTGCAGCTAACCTTTGAGCTCTGGATCTCTCAACCATTTTACTTTAAAAATTGTGGGTGTACCACTTCATTTTCTCTTTGGGCTTTATTCATATTTCTGCCACTTGAACTCATTGCACCTAGCTAATATTTACAGCTTACATGGTGTCACTTGCTTGTTCATCAGTTATGCTGAAGAGTGAGGTACCTTGATTAAGCAAGATAAAGAAAATGAGGCTGGAAATAAGAACTACAAAATGTCATACCCTATCTTAAATCACCGGTAAGCAAAAAAATCCTAAAAAAACAGATCTTCAGTAGAAAAAAACAGAAACCCAGCAAGGCATTGAAAACCCAGATATAGAGACAAAACCTCAAATTTGGCGCCATTGGCCAAGCCATTTTGAAAGCACCAAAAAGGTAACGCAACTTATAGAACAGGTGAATGCGATGTAATAATATTTTTTGAAAATGTCATTCATAACAATACAGTCAAGCAATATCTGGAAATACCTGCGAATTCGCCACATTGTTTGAGCGGTTTCATAGTATTGCAAATAACTGTAAAATACTTTAATTCTCAAATCACAGTAGTCTAATATGAAAGCATTCAATTGAAAACTTTCGCTTAATTGGTTATGGCAAATTTAGCAAAATAGTGACTTCTTGGACTGAAAAATCCTATATATATAATCAAGGGCTGATTTTAGGGGAGTCGAACGAGGAGGTCATCTCGGGCCTCTCTTTTGAGAGTTTCGCATTGTTTGGGTAAAAATCTTATTAATCACTCAAGAGGAACATTTAATAAGCTCTGAAGCAAGTCATGTTTGTCAAATTAAAACAAAATTTCTGTGCAAATATGCCAAAATGGGACATTCAACAAGTCTAATGTGTAGGCAAAGAACAATTTAAAATCAAATGACTTCAAACAATTTACAGTGTGAAATGAACCTTCACGCAGAAGTAAATTCCCAGACAAAATAAAAAAAATTAAACTTCCTTTCAGTGAATAAAGTTTTTATATAGCCTGTGCAAAATATAGGCCCTTTTCTGAGAGTTTGCCTCGGGCACCCAAATTCCAATATCCACCCTTGCATATAATCAAGAAAAACTTAACACAACGGAACGCGGGACCCCCAAAAGCGCGGGGCCCGTAGCACTTGCTACAATTGCTACTGTTGTTAATCCGGCACTGACGTGGTCTGTTATGAATTGGTCTGTTATAAATGGGTCTATTATGAACGGGTCCGTTATCAACGTGGTCTGTTTCGAATGGTCTGTTTTGAGTGGTCTGTTATGAACAGGTTTGTTTTGAACAGACACCGGAAATTACTTCTCCACTCTGGCAAACCCAGCACCAATAAGATGGCCCCAACGTACTGGCCACACAGCCACGCTTTTCCTTGAGGCTGTCTGAGAAACAACGAAGTGCAATCTGCTCATGACTACAGACAACTCACGGAATCTAACCGATGCCAGGGCTTGTTTAGGAATGTTTCAAACTAATCATGTTTTCTCTTAAAGGTTCCACTACCCTTAATATTGCGTTAACAAGAACTTACTTTAGCAAAAGACTACATGCAACTCACTTTTAGTTGGAAATTGATTTTCCAAAGTTCTTATTTTACAGAAACTTGATTGTTTAAAGTCTTCAGTGGCTGCACATGGAACATTAATCAATTTACTATGTGAACAATGTTTGATTCTCAACGACTTTATATTGCAAGCAAAAGAAGAAAACGAACAGCAAGAGTAAGCATTTCTGCCATTAGCTTATCTGAGCAGCATGAACGCTCATACTCAGTGATGCAAAGCTAAAAAACAAGTCTGTAAGCACTTTATTAAAACGATGAGGTCACTTGATGTAGTCAAGACTGTTGGGATTTCAGTCTGCAAAAACATTGACCAAAAATTGCAAAAAAAGCATTTCATTTCATTGCCATCTAAAGAAGAGGAAGCGACGTTTCGTCCCCCGAAACGGGAATTACGTGATTGATCATACTTACAAGACCTGCTACAGCATTTAAAATACTCACCAAGGTCGATAATCATGGTGTACATATAACTGACACATTGTAAAGTCTTTGCGAAGACTGACATTCTAACTGTTTTCTGGAAACTAAACTATGTTTACGAGCTCGTCCTTTTTTATGCTCTTCATCCGCTTTTATGCATCTCCACAACTTGCGGACAGGCATTCAAAAATTCATAACCTCGCTCGCTCCTGGCTGGACATTCTGTCGGTAACTCACGGGTAAAACTTGTTTACAGCCCACTATTAACTTTGCTATTTCTGAGCATTCATAATGCTCATTCGAAGTAGTCAAAGATTTATTAAGCTATTTCACCAAAACATGGTGATGCTGAAAAAAGATTTCCTCCTGGATTTGCAAATACATAACTTACCGTTACTGTAAATTTAAACAGCAGTTTAGTTCTTCCTTTTTGCACTCAATATTTTTAAAGTAAATAGAAATGTGCGTGTGGTATTTACCAAAGCTTTCGTGTGATCAATGATAAAACCAAATGTTTTTCAGATTAATCGACAACTTTCGTCAAATCCAAATCAGGCTGATAGATTTGGTAGATTGTAGAGACAGTTTAATGCAAAATTTGAAAGATGCTACGAACAAACATGATGGTATCAACAAACACATCAGTTACGCGAAAAGCAAATTGTTGTCTTTGAAGTTGGAGGAACGTCGTTTACTTAAGTACAGTATACTGGATAATGATTTGATGGTTTCAATTGTTTTCTATTTCCTCGTAAATTATTTGTTGCACTATGTGTTTTAAAATATAAGTTATTCACATTTGTTTGATTAGTGAAAGAACGCGCCAAGTTGTCTACTCTATGCGAAGAGTTTGACTAAAAAGGATGGATGTAGGTTACATAAATATAGGTTTCTGTGTTTGATATGAACTACACTCCAGAACAAATAGCGGAAATGATCCGGTAACACCAAAAATCAAGAAACAGCTTGAAAACCTACTCTGGGTTAGTTGAGAGAGGAATTTTTCACCCCGCAACAATACGATGAAACCAGCTATGTAGACTTTTTAATTTAAAAATAAACCTACTGAAGCCAAGCTGCGGGCATAATGGGGTTTAGTCCCAGCGTGGTTTAGCTTCAACTTTTTCTCGTTGTTATACTTAATAGTCCTAAATATCTATATAAGCTCCAGTTCCGAAAATGATTCAGAATGATTATTTAAGTATAGTTCATTTCATGGCGATTGGATCTCATTTAATTATTACTGACTCCAGATGCATCAAACCACGTATAAAACAAAGTCATTGACCTTGACTTCAAACTTGTAATCATGGCCCCCAGTTGGGAAACACAGGTTGAAAAAGTAAGTGTAACATAAACTGCGTTGAAAACAAAATATTCGTTTGTAAAAACATGGTACCATCAGCAATTTCGGCCAAAAGATAATACCACCAAATTTTGTAATAAATTGGTTGCTTGAAATAGTAAGCGTTTGTTTTGCATTTAGCATGGTACCATATTGTTTTTATCGTATCTGAGACACGTAAGGAAAAAGAATGGAAAACACTGTTTTAAACTTCTTGCTTAAGAATTACATTTAGTTGAAGACGCATGACCGATTTCTTCAGTGAACTTCATGAAAACAAAAAACAGTACACACGTGAGAAATTCGGGAAAGACAATATTTTCAATGAGGAGAATGAATATGATTTCGCTGACTCAAGCGAAACTGTTCTTGTCAAGAGACTTCCTGAGCATTGCAAAGAGGAAAACTGGCTTTTTCCTAATTACGGCAGGTATGACTATGAACGTTGAAGCTCAAAATATTCTGAAAATACGTTCATAACTATCAGGACCGCAACCAGGGGGAAGACCGCAACCATTGGAAAATTTCCCCCAAAAGCTTTCAAAAACATTTTGAAAGCGCCAAAACCTTTTGAGTTGTTAGGCAAAACAACAAGTTGCAATCATTTCTCCCCCGAAAATATCCACCGGTTGCGGCCCTGATCTACCACAGTTTCTACATTTAACTAGTTGGGTTACTCAAGTGCGCTGCAGTGTGGCAAAATGTCAAGAAACAAAAATCTGCCCAGTGACACTGCAATAAGTTTCTTCTCATATTATTCTCAAACGGACTTTTTGAGAAAGTACACGCAGTTGCTCTGCGACAGCTGGGACTGTGCGCACTTGCATAAGCGTACGGCATGGGGATGCAGGGAATGCGGTCGCATCCCCAATGCTGAAAAATTGGCCATTATTTGGGCAAAAGTTTTCAACATTTGGGCAAATTATGCATCTGCATTCACATTTAACTGAGATAGTATCTATTTTCCCAACTAAGGCAAAATAATGGCCAATACGACAAAATAGTCTTAGACTATTTTGCCATCATTTTTGCCCCTGATGTCAAAATGGACACTGCCGTTGAGTAAACTGGAATGATGTGGTAATTCCAAGAGCCTTCATCGAATTTGGGCCAACTAGAAAAATTCATTAAGTTTTGGATAAAATTAGAAACATTTGAGTAAATTAGGAGCATTTGGGTATGGTTCAACAGCTTCAATTAAATGTGGGCAAATGAGAAAAGCTTCATTGAAATTTGGGTGAAAATCAAAACATTTAGATAAATTGGAAACATTTGGTTGAAGTCCATCAGTGAAATTTTGGCAATTTGTAACAGCTTCATTCAATTGTGGGCAACTTCAAACAGTCTTGTTCAAAGCTGGGCAATATGCAGTAGCTCCACTGAAATTTTAGGACATTTAGAAATGTCCGTAAGGTTAGTGGGGGCGATTTCAGTAATATTTGGCAGTCAAATCTAATTACGGATACTATTTTCCGAATTATATTGCGAATACTGTTTTCCGAATTGTACAAAATCAAGGTAAATAAAGTAACTTTCGTTGGTTTTAGGGGGCGATTGGGGCAATCGCCCCCCTGAACTTGCTTGGTGATGTGAGATTTGCAAGTGTTAATGTGTCACCGCGAAGCATTCATGAACATAATTAACTAGTAACTGCAACTGTAATATGTTGTGTGGTAGTAATGTAGCTGTGATTTCCTACTATTTAGGTCAGTGGTTCCCAAACTTTCATGAGCCGTGGCCACCTTCTAAGTTTCACTGGCAAATACTTAATATGTCGTGACACCTGGGTTATGCAACATCACGGCAAAGCTACTAAGTAAAAGGCCTCTGCTCGTGGCCCACAGAGAACCGCTCCGTGGCCCCCAAGGGGGGCCGAGGACTCCGTTTGAGAAACCCTGGTTTAGGTTTTCATATTTTCCGTTCGTTTCATGCAATTAATTTCATATGTTGAATTCTACCATGTTTTAATGTTTCGATTAATGCTGTGAAGTTACGTTTTCATGAACAGTAGCAACTGTACTATTTCTTGCACTGCATAATTCACTGATGCAGTCCAGTGAACCACCAGGGGGTCCGGGGCATTTTTTCTTAGCATGCTGTGTTCAGTGCATATTTAACTGTCTAAACTGAAGTGGATTTTTTGTTTTCCTAATGTGACTTTAGAAGATGTAAACGTTTAAGTTTAGTATTTCAAGTGCAACACGTTGCATCAGTGAAGATTGCCTAATGTGGAAAGCTAAGCTACTGTATATGCTATGTATTAAATTGCCTCCTTTCCCTCTCCATACTTGAGACCTGATCTATTTGCAGCCATGTAATATTTTAGATTGTAACCTGGTATTTTACTTCTTTTCCAGAGTGATTGCGATTGTAGCTAACGCAACTGCACACATCTACGCTAGAGATGAGCAGATCTTAGCTATTAGGATGATCGTGTTAGAAAAATAAGTTTAGAACGTATATGAAAACTTGAAAATGAAGATGCTGAACAACACCTTCCTCCTTTAACACGTGGTGGCATGAACAGCAATTTCTTGGAGGATTTTTTTGTAATTAAATAAAATTTTTCAACGCAGTAAATATAACCATTGTTCACATGTGGTTATGCAGAATATTGATCGCAAGTTGAGGGGGTACAGCTTTGAACCCCGGTAATTGGTCATTAAGCATGCAGACACCTTGATTTGTTTACAATGGTACGTTTTAGTCGTAAAATTAAAGGCTAGCTGTTTATACGTGATTTGGGAAAAACAAGATCAAATTTGGGCAAAAAATTTTTGCATCCCCGAAAATATGCACTCCCGTACACCTATGCGTACTTGTGCTCACGAAAACAACTCACAATGTTTATTGCATTGACGGTGAGTTCGACCAACGTGTGCTGGCGCCTGGGGGCGATCAGGAATTTTTTAACTGATGTCTCTTCTATGAGATCCAGAAAGAATGGCCAAGGGACCCATTTCTTAGATGTGTAAATGCTTCGGTCGTTATGATTTTTGGTACAAAAATTAATTTTTTGTCCATCTTTGCTTTTCTGAATTAAAAAATTACGTTGCGCAACAGCTTATAAGCAACATATCAGAGATTCTCCAAGCTCTCAAAAGAAACTGCGGAAAATGAATGGTTCCACTTTCTACCTAGAAGGTTGCCAACCTGGGTAGACAGTCCATATTACATTAGACCAGCTTTTCTTAAACTTTTTCTACCTCAGCACCCCTTTTGGTCAGGCCTAAGCAGTCCAGCACCCCCTACCATTCGCTAACACCTGGTTACTATAAGGATAAATTAAAGAAAACTGCAGTAGTTCTTGACCATATGCTTGGTTCATTCCCCCCCAAAAAACGGCATTTATGGTAGGCCGAGTAGCATTGACAAAAACAATAAGAAAATAAAGGAAAGCTCATGGACAAACCTTTGACCACCACATATGTGGCCTTCCCCAGCATCCCCTTAAATTGATTTCAGCACCCCAGGTTAAGAAACCATGCATTAGACAAACGTTGCAGATTAAAAACTATTGTGTATTTAAAAAGCTTTAAGTTGTTTTTTACTTTAATTACAGTCGGAAGGTTTTTACTTAAAAGTAACGAGTAGCACAGATGTTTGCTTGTAAAATTTTGCAAAACCTCATTACGTTTTTGCTGTTCGGTAAAAGAGCGCTAAGCATTATTTTTGATAACTCACACCATGGCCTGCCTATCCTTACATTATGAATAGAAGTATTAATTAAACCACAGAGTCAGGCAAATATATATGAGAATGGTTATGTTTAATGGTGTCGAAGGGGCTGACTAGATGTCTCGTAGAAAATAGCCTAGTTAGAGCAGACTGTGGGCTTGTTTCATTTAAACCCTTTTTCTTGGTATTCTGGAGGGTGTGCAGTCATTCTACCAATAAAAGCTTCAGCATCTTTTCTCAGCGACCAGGTCCATGGCGCTTTCTGCGATTTTGGGTCGTCCTAACCCTGCTCCTCTTCATGGGTGTCGGAAGGAAGGGGGCAGGGGGAGTCATTCACCCCTGTATTTTGAAATGTTTAGCAAAAAAAGGTCATTTTCTTAGTTTCGAGAAGGAAAAAACAAATTTTGCCGCTTTTGCCTCCCCCTAAAAAAAATTTGAAAAAATCCCCTAATGCCCTCCCCTGGATAAAGTCCTTCCGACGCCCATGCTCCTCTTCATTTCTCATGTTTCGTCAATGTAAGTATGTACCCTTACATTCTCCTCCCTGTGAACTTCATACAGCTGTCTACCTCGCCCAAAACCCATACACAACATCTTTTGTTCACAATTCGTATGATGATTTTCGAGTACTACGTGGATGAGTTTAACCCATGCTGGGTTGTTTTCAGCATGAAAGTGCGTGGAAACAGCGAACTCATAATTTGTTTGCTGAAATTATTTTCAGTTATTTGTATGCTTTTACGATCCAGTGTTTTGCAATTTATTTGCTTAACAGGGCACCTGCTCTCTGACAAAACACGGGCTTGCAATATTCAGAAAAATGTGTTTTAGCGAAGGTTGTTGCTTGTTGGTGGAATTGTCTGGAGTCTATAGGCCTAAACTTTTGGCGTAGTTTTTCAGATGAAAATCCAGTTAAAAAGACAAAACAGTGTTAAGGGTGTTCAAAACTGTCTGCTTTAGTCCATTTCTTGCGGTTGTTTTGGGCCTTTGTCTTTCAAAGACGGGTGCACATATCACTGCGCTCGAAAAGGAAGCTTGATGGCATTAATTATAACAAAGCATGCTTATTGCAAATATCGTTGTTTGTTGATTTATTCAAATATGGTTTTAAATTTTCCAAGTTTGTTGTTTGTCGGTTTTGTCAACATATCGACAGCATTTTTTATTGGTACTGCGATGAATATTGCAGACTGAGTCATAAAACTTGGACTTAAACTCTCAGGGCCAAGGGTACATACATCCAAGCTTATCTTTGCGCTGATGAGCCGACTAAGAACCCGCGGATTCTGCTACTCGACGTGTTTCTGTTACTTTAAGATATTTTAATGATAAATATCAACTAGTGGCGTGAAAAAATACTTAACTGAGTTGGTTACTATTGTTGAGAGCATATTTTACACATCTATGCAAGTCAAATTTAACATTTCAAATTCAGAAATTCTCTGCTCCACTTCGATTTTGATTTCGATAATAATCTGAGTCCAATATGTTTTCGGATAGAAAACTGAAACGCTTTCACGGCCATAATATTCAAGAACCTCAACCTTGATCTGCATCAGATCGAGTTGAGGGAGACGCTTGTGTGTATTTCTGACCGGGTTTGCGTATAACCTGAGACATCCGCTGATATTGTGTTTTCAAGGAAAGATGCTGAAGCAGCATTGCAAGATAAGGAAACGGGGACCTTTCTTGTACGCAAAACCTCCATGCCAAAGCATGGCCAAGGAACTGGAGTTCAGTACGCTTGCTCTCTCAAGTATGTGTCTGCTATTCTGTTTATTATTCACGATTCTAAATTCAGTCATTGCTTGTTAGAACCATCAATACGATTTATCAAAAACTCTTCTAATCTGCGATTCGATTTTGAATATGAACACTAAAAATGTTTTCATGCACTAGGAAGCGCCTGGCCATCTCTAGGTTCAGAAAGCTTGATTCAACGAAAATATTATTCGCGTTTCGAGATAGCACTTTGACCTTCAAAAAATAACAGCTATTGTACCATAACTCTGCGCTAAACTGGTTAGCGTCCAATACCTGTAAGTGCGATATTTCTCAGTGACGAGAGACCAATTCTTTGAAATTGAAAACGAAATAGAAAATTAAATTAAAATGATATTCAAAACGAAATCAAAAATGCATTTGAAAACAAAATTGAACATACCGCAAAAGCAAAATTAAATTGAAAACGGAAAATGATCAGAAACGAAATTCAAAATAAAAATTAATCCTAAACAATGAAAAATTCACTCAGCACCAGCATGGTCAACGGTTTATTTCTCTGCGTCACACTCACAAGCCGCAGAATGGGCCATAACCCTGGCTACGGACCTGCTGCACTCACCATGAAAGTTGCCGTTCATCCCAATATTTTCCGTTCCCCTTTGTTAAATTCAAGTGTAAACATCAGCAACTGAACAAAGTGTTGAAGGAGATCAGATTCAGGTCCGTAGCCCACTGGCTATGCCGGGCCACCTTTATTAACCATTTAATTACAAGAGCGACTGAATCTTGTTCGATTGTCGACATAAGTGGCGGAACGCATGGACCTAGGCCCCGACTTTTATTTCTGGGGGGCCTGGCCCCACCACTTTTACATTTCGAATTCTGCTTTTAAGTTTAAGTAGCACAATTTGTATTGGGTCCATTGTTAAAGTACATCGTTTAATGAAAAAATGCTGCAGAATTTTGGCAGTATCTTGTCAATATTATTTGTAATTTGGCAGGATTTCGTAATTGTTTGGCAGAATATACCGTGCACAGTCTATCACACTGCTATGGCTTGCTTACCGCCTTGGTGTTGTTGAACAATGATGCCAGATGGTGTAACACAACACAATTTTTTGCAAAAATGGTGTAATTTTACATGCTTGTGTGCATGGGCGTCGGAAAGATATTTTCCAGGAGGGGGGCACTAATTGATTCTTCGAAAAGTTTTTCCAGCGGGTCCGAAAAGTAGCGAAATTTGTTTTTTACCACTCAAAACTAAGAAAGCAGCATTTTTTTCTGAAATTTTCAAATTCTTGCCCCCCTTCGGACCAGGCCCGTAACCAGCTTGGGACACCAATGGAGGCAAAGAGTTTTCTAAGAGGGGCCCAAATTTTTTAAACTAGCTCCAATAGGTTTAAATTATGTCCAACATATTTTTCTCAGGCGGACGAAATATTTTTCAGAGGGGCGAAAGCCCCCCTAGTTATGGGCCTGCTTCCAACACCCATGCTTGTCTGTAGGAAAAAGTTCGTACCACACCATTTAAAAATTAGTGTAATTTAAAGCGGTTTAACACCATTCTAAATAGTTACATTTTGCTGAATCTTATACGAAAAATGAAATATTTGATAAATCAATGTCAACTGTGTTTTGTTTTTGCATTGGGAACAGTAAATAGCCATATTTTATTTTTGTATTGGCAACACAATTGGCATCCGTACAGACAACTTGCTATACTTAGTAGTTTCTACATATGCTGCTTTGTCTTGTATTTGCATTCCGGTATCTAATGCAGTTGTAAAATGAGTAGTCAGTCATGTTCCTTCTCTGTTCAGATGTGGAAAAGTTGTGATTTTGAATGTGTTTAATTTAAGACAGGTATCAATGCTCTGTAATTTTTTCCTGCTTTTTAAGCTGTGTTCTTTATGTTTGCATCAGCCCAGTGGCGACTCCGGCACACGGGCTCCTCGGGCTTAGCCTGTGTCTTCGATTACGATTTTTATATAGGAGAACGCAAGCTTGCTTGCTTTATATATTTGTGCCACCACCGACGGTCCCACTTCACTAAGCTGTTAACTCGGGCTCTTATTTGGGCCTTGTCATTGTTCATATATTTTCGTTCCACGTCTGGCCTTTCGCGTTAATGTTGCAGGTGACCTGGATAAAACAATATCATTCGTAGTAGGTATTCTTTCAACTTTGTTCGCTCGCCCTTAAGTCAGGCTCATCTATTAGAGTCAGAGGTGCTCTATGCACATAAGTATGTTTTAAAACGTAATTAATATCGAATTTAATGTTTTTTGAAGCAGTGGATTTGTATAGAACATTGCATTTGAAGTCCAATCCAATGGACAGTTCCCATTTCCAGAATAATAGGCCTACCAAACGAACGAAAAATTGTCCAGTAACTGGGTCTAATATGAATGAGCCTAGTAAGCGGAGGCTTACTGGCGTTATCATTGCTCTGTGACGTACATTGCTTAACATTCGAGAAGCTATGACGAGAACTTCTCATTTATTGTTACGTAACTAACGTCACAGAGCAGCGATAATGCCAGCCAGACTGAAAGCAAATGGAAATTTTAGTAACGCAAGCGTCGAACGGTTTTATTCAGTCAGAATAAATCGCATGAGCCCGAGTGACGCTGTTGACCTGGGTCGCCCTTGTAACAGCTTATTTGAATTTCAGATGGTTCACCGATACGTTTTCATATGGTGTGTAGATAATGACGTCATATTACAATGCTTGTGACGTCACAGTTACTGATTCAAACCACACAAATTCTCTATAGTTTTTTTGTCGTGCACTTTTGCCCCCTCACTTTGCAAAAGGTTCAGCCACCCATGATTGTCGAGACTGCGTGCTACGTTTTATCTTTAGAACACGAATCCACATCGTTAACTATTCACAGTTTCACAATTGATATTTCCTTTAGAATCGGTGGATCGAAACACAAAACATTTAAAACACTGAGCATGTTCATTACGCATAAAAAGAAAAGTAATTGCTGATGCTGTATATCACATTCAGAGCAACACTATTCTTCATCCTTGCAGGGCCAGTTGCGGCGTTCGACACTGCCTCATTCGAGAAACCTCTGACGGATTCGGTTTCGCTGAACCATACAATGTGCATCCATCGCTACAGCACCTCGTGCTTCACCATGCCAGCAATGATCTTTTGATTTTCAACGAAGCTCTCGACACGACCCTGAAAACACCCCTAGGAATCGTCGACCAGTGGCGTGCAGAGAGGGGCACGAACCGGGAGACGGCCCCGGACATCCGAGGCAAGGGGGCATCCAAAGAGTGAAATTATAAAAACGAAAAACTAGATGATTTTTCCTATTGTAATGCTACTAACACATGCCACATGGATTTAATTCGAAACTCGTTTTTTTGTCAACACTAGTTTTTACATATTCTAATGCCAGTAATTCTCACATTCTTCAATACCAGGGGCGTATATTCTAGGTGTGCAGCGCACACCCAATCAAATTGATAGTGACGTGACTTTTTCCAGATTGTGCGATCAAGGGAGATCACAAAAAAGGATTGAAAGATAATTATGGACGCCTAACTCATTTTCTGTGCCAAATATCAAAACTGTCCTATTTCAACTTGCTTGATTTGGCTGAATTTTTGATGCATCACTAATTTCCCGTTTTTCGATGTGGCAACCCTGAGTGTGCGCTAATACAGCCGCACACCTGTGCTTGCAATAGGCTTATGTGCAACATTTCAAGCTTCGCCATCAATAGGCAGTTCAGGCGGATTGATTACGGCTCACACAAGACCGTATCTGCTGTCCCCTCAGTAGTTGTACATACAACAGCGAACAGCCACATAATAAAAAATGAAAGTTATCTTGCGTAGGCTACTTTATATGCATTTTCAATTCTTGTGTTGTTTAGCAAGTTTCAAACTGTCAACCTGGGTGTCCGCCATCCCATACGCATACCTTCTCTGCTCGACTGTTTTTCGACGAGACATTCGCGCAGCCTAGGTGTTTGCAGCTGTGAACTGCCCTGTCGTAGCGTTGAATGTGTTTTTCTCCAGTGCTTCTTAACCGGGTGAATGCAATTTTTGCTGGGGTGAAAGAAAGAACAGGGGTAAACGAAGGCTGAATGAAATTTGTTCCTAATTTTTTATCCTCTAGAAACGTGCATTTATTTTGTTTTTACCCAACAACTATCAGCAATCGTGAATAAACTGGCAAACTTCGTGCGTTGTAACTTTATGTCTATAAGCGTTCAGCAACTTATAACTTAGCCTTAAGAGAGACCAGACAATGGTGCAATTAACTACGTTTATGACATAATAGGGATAGATCTTACCGGGAGATGCCATGTTATTACTCTTTTTCTTGTCACGTCTGCCATGCATTCACAATTGGGTAAATGGGATTTTGAAAATCGGGTATTTCGAAAATAAATCACTTGCAGTAACTGCAGAAAGAACTAACGCATGCAGAACATCTCAAATTATGACTCTAGAAATTAATCTTGTCAGGACAGTTCCTTCAGCGAAGTTCATTTAGCAATAGTCATTGTATCTACGTTTCTACGTTTCCCCTCTTGTTTAGTCATACTTATAGTATCTTCCATCGTCTTAAACGTGATCTGTGTGAGCAGTGTTGCCACTGCTGTTTTTTTTTACTAGATCTGGGGTTTTTCTGTTTTATCTGGGGTTTTTATTGAAAATCTGGGTTTTTTGACTATGGTCAAATTTTAGAAATGTATGTTGTATTCCTGTATTTTCCATTCAAGAATACAGTAGTTTCACATGCGTAATCTGCAGTCAGTAGCCAGTACAGTTGAGTAGGGCTAGGCTTAACCAAATTATTTGAGATCTAATGTTCTACAGAAAAGCACTGACTAGGCATAGGCCAGCACTCTGATCTATCGCCGATGTGTCAAGGGTTAGTTGTGCATGATTTTGGAATGTTTTTTTGTTGTGAATGAAGATGCTGTGGTTGAGAATCTCTTTATTGTTTTACAGGCGCATTGTGATAGGTATGAATGTAAAATTTTGAATGTTACAAGTCAAATATTGCAACGAATGCTATGATTAGGATGAAAAGAAAACTGTAAGACCTTGAATGTATCATGTACATGTTTCATTTGTGCATTTACGTGAAAGTAAAAGAATACATTAAACGTTTTTTAGAAGAGATCTTACCAACTTTTTATGTCACTTCATACATTAGATTTGCTGCTAGCTTACTTGTAAATTGTCAGTATGTTTAAAAATAGACTTGAACTTGCTAACACTTTTATGCAAATAATGCATATTACCTTAATTTTTATGTGCAAGTACCGCTGGCGTACATTTCAAGTTTGGTTTTGACTTTTTTAACATTTTTGTGTCTGGGATTTTTTATTATATTCTGTTTATTTTTTCAAGGTAAATTCTGGGGTTTTTCTTCATAACTGAGTGGCAAAACTGTGTGTGAGCATTTCATTTGGCAATTAACCGTGTAACCGGCGCAGGTGGGGTTGTTGTCTGAACTACCACCGTAGGCTATTGCAGGTAGAATGCAGGAAAATCATAGAAATAGACAGGACCAGTGTTTTTTAAAGCCGTTTTTGGGTGTCAAAATGACACCCTAAAATTTTGTAATGATACCCTAAATTCTGAAAGCCCAGATGTGGTTTTGCCTTGTATTAAAGTAAAACCACTTGAGTTACATTAAAACATTCAAATAATACCGTTATCGTAGTCTATAGGTCTACATAGCGTTGCTTGACAAAATTGTATATTTCACAAAAAAATCAAACAACATATTGCAACTGCAAACGACAATTTTTTTTAAAATGGAACACATTCAATCTGAATTGTGCAATAAAATATTTATTGCGAGTCATATATCACTTCTGTTCGAAAAACATAATTCCATCGAGACATGAACATATTCAGCCTTTTCCGATTAAATTACACAAAAATGCCAATTAAAACAAACACTTTCCGTGCCTTTGTCGAAGCAAACTCGTCTATGATTTCATCAAAGCAAGCTTTTGCTGTTTCGTCCCTTTCTATTCTCATCAAAGCTATTCACGTAACCTTCCCTGACTTATTGTTAATCAATGAAGTCCGGAGGTATGAAAGGACTAGTTTCAGTTTACTGAAAGATCGTTCGCAGCTTCCAGTAAATAATGGAAACTGCCATCGTCAGCATTATTCTCAAAGCAATTCGAAGAATGTCTGGAGGACTTCAGGACGCGATTATTTTAAGTTACACCACTTGAAACCAGCATTTTGCAATCTAGACTCTTCTGGTATAATTGCTTGCCATCTATGGGCGTCTGCAGAGGGGAGGGTAAAACGGGCATTGCCCCCCCCTGGAAATTGGGACTAAGAACCAAAATTTTTGTGAATCTAAAGTCAAGCTTAATTTCGATTAATTGATAAAATTTTTGCAATAACGGTTTATTTTCCGGTATGACACTCACACTGCACCACTGAACAAGATCCAGGTTCACTGTTACTTCTGGTGTCATGTAGCTTGCACTTCACTCATATTCGCTCCTTTGCCTGCAAAGGGAGGCTTCGAAACTTGCGAGCGGATTGTTCTGCTCTTGTACTTTATTGCATAACAATAACATGGCAACAAATCTTCAAAGGTTCGCTTCAAGTTACTGCAGTAGGCGTTTTACCGCTTGTGACTGTTGAACGTAGACATCTTGGCAAGTAATGCAGCGAGACAGTGACTGCTGATAGTGTTAAGCCACGTAGTTTTATGCTGTTTGAAATAAAGCATGAGTGAATCGGTACCAATGCTTCCACAAGTTTTCAAAATCCATTTTTATGAGTGTGACCAATGTGCCTTATTGACAGAGCCGGATTAAAGGGTAGGGGGAGCCGGGTCAATTTTCACTGGAGGGCCGTTATGACGTATTTTGTGACGTCATCGTTTGTAAAATTTGTTTTCGCTGATTCGCAACGTTCTCGTTTGCTTTTTCCGGTAGTCGATTATGTGCCTGCCGCATTTACTGGATTGTTAGCCGCCTTTGATTGTAAGCCGCACGAAATGGTGTTAAAAATTAATGTAAGCTGCCCTTGATTGTAAACATCACTTGAACATAGGTTACCTAAGCCTCCGAGATGCATTCGCGACGTTCGCGTACTCGTGCGTTTCCCTTTAATTGGCAACACCGGTTTTAATGATGCTTACACCACTACAACTGCCTTCTGTTTATGATAATCCCTCCTGTGACGGATGTGCACGTGATGCTGAACCAAATCGAATACCAAAGAAGAGTTTGGTCGACAAAGCGTAGCCAAAGAAAGACAGAGCGTCATCTAAACTTTTCGATAAAGTAAAGAAATAAAAAATGTGAGCTGCCCCTGATTGTAAGCCGCATGAAATGATGAAAAACTTTATAAGCCTCGGTTTACAATCGAATAAATACGATACTCAGCTGCGCATACAGTTAGCTGGGGGAAGAGAGTTTGTGACATAAAACTACAGTGTATACTTGCTACGAAAAAATATTTCCATAGGCTAGAGCAGAGGTGGGGAACCTATTTACTACCACGGGCCGCATAAATTGTGGATTATCGCTGGCGGGCCGCATATAACAATTAATTTTATCCTAAAATTCTACCTTTATCTTGCTACGAGTGATAGAGGCCTCTTATGAC
>JGI24158J21664_10004720_pt1 | contig 17593 bp, 12 predicted proteins | sample Ectturendosymbi3_FD_21664 | JGI IMG/M metagenome (IMG submission 21664)
ACTATTGTGCCATTGTGTTTTCATTTGCTCTATTGTTCGCTAACGATTGGCTTACTGTATGCGATGGCTTTTATGATGCTTCTGCTTGTTGGCTGAGTCATGTGAAACAATAAACCATTGACCATTGACCATTAACCCGCAGTGGCCCCCAACTTTTTTAATTCTAGAATCGCCACTGAGCAAGGCACAATGTATTGACATATTATCGTGGTTTAATATAGTGTTTGCTAGTGATGTAGTCGAGACCGTAACCTTCAAGGCCGAGACCTAGTTAAAACGTCGAGACTAAGACCGGGACTTCATCAAAATTCCAAGACCGAGACTCGAGACTTGAAATTCGAGACCGAGACTTACGAATCGAAAATTTGTGAATTTTGCTGACGTTTTTCAAAAAAATATCGTCATCGCTTCTAAGTCGATTTTTTTCGAAGTTCTGGTATTTTTCCGACCGGTTTTGGTTGTTTCTTACTTGCAAATAGGCCTACAACAAACAAACAACTCGCTAAATTATAGTATTTTCACTAAGACATTTCTTTGGGATATTCAAAGTCTCAAGACAATAGGCTGTGACCGAGACCTGAAAACTTCGAGACCGAGACTCGCAAAAATGGGTCTCGCGACCGAGACCAAATCTAGAGACTCCATCTCTGGTATTTGCATATCGTGATCATGGCAGTCGGCCTCATACTGTTACTTTGAGTCTTTTTCAGATTAAGCGATATAAGTTTTTTGAATCCAGATCCAATCCAAAAATTACATTGCAAAATGTTACGCAAATCCAAAAACTAAATCTTGTTTAAATCCAAATTCCTGTCACTGTTGTTAGCCTAAGCTCATGTGGCGACGTGATTACGCAACATATAACGTTGAATTTGTAGCAGCAACAGAAGAGTAATCCCAGTCAAGCAGGTAATCTCAACTGCTATTATGCTGAGGGCCGTCGGTTCGAGTCTCAATTTGATTGGCTTAGGGAAGTGCAGCATTGTGGCTGCCATAAATGCTCCCAGCGTGTCGGTGGCTGGAATCCACTGTTGTAGGTCGTCTTGAGCTTGTAAAATAGTTGGAGAAGTAATGTGGTGACCTGATTACGCCACATATAGGCCTAGCGTTGAATTCACAGCGGCAATAGAAGAGTGAATGGGAGTGCACATTGGCGCACAAAGGCATGCAAATTGTTCCGTCCAAGGTTTCAAATGCTTTGCAACGCATTTATCATGAGGCCGACAGCCGTTTGTTTTCACAGAATTAAAAGCAGGATTTTTCTGTAGGTGTTTTACCAGTTATATGTATTACTTTTTGTATGTTTGGCTTGCACACGTCGTCTACATGTAGGAGGTGGTAGGGGAATCACAAGAAAATACAGCAATCCCAGGGCGCCACGAAGCACATGGAAGGTTTTCGTTGGTACGCAAAAGCAATACTGATGAGATGCGTGCACCGAAACAACCCAACAACAATTTCATCAATTGGTCACCGTTATACAGGAGCGTTAAATAATAGAGGAAAAATGGAAATTTGTGAAACGCATAAGACATTTAAAGCGATTGGATGAAAAAGTTAGATGAAAATATGCAACGTTTAAAAAACCGATGCAGGTTGTTTCTCAACAGGGCATCAAAAGTGTTGATACAATGGTTAACTGGGTGTGGGCGAACACTTACAATTCTGGGTATGTAATGCATTCGGTAGGCATTGTTGCAGGCAGCGCGTAAGCGCTTCATACTAGCCTGTTTGTATTTGCTCCACAATTGACAAGCATACATTGGCGTGCAATAGGCACGAAATAAAGTGTTTTTCAGTGCAGGAGAGCACTGATCCAGGAACGTCGCCAGCGGGGGGGCCAGTGGTGCCCGGCCCCCCCATTTGAAATCGGTGCCCCCCACTTCACGTTTGGCTCCCCGGCTGCTACACATAGGTGGCGGAACCTTTTTCAAAGTGGGGGGGCACAAGTGCACCTTATAAAGAAATTGTAGCAAATTTTGTGGTTTGAATTGGCAAATGTGACGTCACAAGCATTGAAATATGACGTCATTACATATACACCATATGAAGGTCTAAATTACACTATTTTGGACGAAACTACACCACTATGAAAACGTATCGGTGAACCACCTGAAATTCAAATAGGCTGTTACAGGGGCGACCCAGGTCACCAGCGTCACTCGGGCTAATCATACGATTTATTCTGACTGACTGAATAAAACCGTTCGGCGCTTGCGTCACTGAAATTTCCATTTGCTTTCATTCTGGTTGACATTATCGTTGCCCTGTGACGTTATGTTATGTAACAATAAATAAGAGATTCTCATGATAACTTCTCCGTTGTCGAGTAATGTACGTCACAGAGCAACAATAACGCCGCAGTGGCGGTTCTAAGGGGGGACCTGGGTGGGTCATGGCCTTCCCAGATTTTTGGCTGGCCCCCTGCTTGGCCCCTCAGTGTTTTGCTTAATTTCACGTTCAAGTTCGTTTGATTGACATATACAGCAAATAACTTTCATCCAGCAAAATTTTAAACGATTTGAGGAGTTTCTGACGACGGTTCTGACGATATTCACAAGCCTATGTTGGGTTTGATAAGTTTAATCATAGCAAATCAATCTCCATTGCAGTGGAAAATCACCATGCAGGAGAGACATTTATGTTGGCTCCGCTACTTTTTTCCTTGGCCGCGCAGTGCCCCCACTTTTTTCATTCTAGAATCGCCACTGAAACGCCAGTAAGTCATCCACTTACCAGACTCATTCATACTAACCCGAGGTGTTGGACAATTTATCGTTCGTTTGAAATTATTTTCGTTTGAAATTATAATTATTCAGAAAAACATTTGATGGAACAGGTTGTTTAAACTTTTTGCGGACAAAAAAGAACATCATTTATTTTGTTACAACCACAGCCGATTTCATGTTTAGCAGCATAGTCACCACAGATATCCATGTGGTGGCCTGGAGATGGCGCCACATGTAAATAAAGTGGCCATCGGTAGATGGCGCCCAGTAACAAGTTACTGTGATAGTCACCACAAGAGAAAGATCGAAATTCACTTATCTTTATGTAATAGGGGTTCCCAACCTTTCTTTGACTGTGTACCCCTTCAACAGTTCCACTGATTATGACAGAAAAGCCTGAGTTCAATAACAAAAATACACTGAAAACTTTCAGAATTTTATAACTATAAATATAGACTGCGATCGACTTTTTCCCAAATATTTTTTCATTTGTAATTATAGACATATTTAACAATAAGCATATAATGATTTTTAAAAATCATATTCACTGATATATGCATAAATGTTTGGAAACAAATAATATATAAATGTATATTTCCTTCTATTCCTAACCTTAAATGTGCCCCTTCAGATAGGCAAATGTACCCCTAGGGTACATGTACCCCACGTTCGGAACCCCAGCTGTATAAGAATATGCAACCTGGTATCAGTAGATAGAATCCGGTGTTACCTGTAACATCCAGAAGACGTTGCAGTCCACTAATTCTTGGGCTGAACACAAATACATTATTTGCAAACTTTAGATCCACAATCATATTTTCTACAGTGCATCCCACCTTGGCTGAAACCAGCTGGCCTGAGAGTTCATCAAGGTAAACAGCAAATAAATATGGGCTCAGAACTCCCCTTTGCTTTACTCCATTGGTTACAGTAAAGGGGGATGAAAAGTTGGTGTTCTATTTTGCTTGCATGATCTGTTGCCTATACCAACTCAACAATAACGTGTTTAAAGTCTTACTGTGCAAAAAGGTACATGGCGTTTGTTTATTTTGACAAACGCAGGTAGTGGTTAGTTGTGTCAAATGCTTTAGACGCATCTAAAAATGCTAAAAACACTGCGGTATCCTTAGTAACCAGTTGGGTTTCAAGCCACAACATCGCACTGACACAAGATTTTTTTGCTTACATAGTACGACACAGTCTGTTTTAAGTAAAAAAAACAAATGTCAGTGCGATGTTGTGGCTTGAAACCAAAGTGGTTATCTGTTGTTGCCACAAATGGTGAGATGCAGCACGTGGAGATGATAGTTGAAGGAGAGACAGGTCTGTATGTCCCAGCATCACTTTGTCCCCAGTCCTGTTTTTACAAATAGGTACAATGACAGTTTGCATGCAATCCTGGGGAATTTTTCCATGCATTAAACACACATGGTAATTGCACACACTTGAATCAGATTGCTGTAGCCGGAGATATGGTGGTCTCAGTAGAGGCTATTCATCAATTAAAAGGTGGCGACATCATTGCCATCCGGATTGGTACCGAAGAGGAAGTTGGGCTCATGGCGCGCCTAAGCTGACCTCGTCATGAACGGATAAGCGCTTGAAGCGTGAAGTAACATCATTTCTGTGTATAACCGACGTTGAATTTAAAAATCAACGCTCTGAGCTTCACAGCGTCTAAACCAGGTCAATTCGTCATCAGCTGCAGGACGTCGGTCTAACATAACGACGTGCGGGCAAGAAGCCCGTGCTCACTGCAGCACTAAAGAGCAAAAATCTCAACTTTTGCAAGAAATATCGACATTGGACAGCTGTGTGGAGAAAAATGTTTAAAGTTGAGAGCACTTTTACACTGGTGAGGGAAGTCCCAATGATCATGCATCGCCCCAGTACCGCATAACAGTAGCGCAGAAAGAATAAGGCCGAGGAGGCCATAGCCCCCTAGAAACAAACATGCTAATATTGTTGTTTCGTTGGTGCTTTATATCAATTTCAATTGTTCAAATTAAACGGAAGGAACAGTCGGACCTACGTCAAGTGACCGGCCCCTCCCGAAAAAAGGTTCTGGCTGCGCCACTGCCGCATCATGGTATGATCCAACATTTACGGTTAAAACCACGAAAGATCCTGGCACTGCAATGATGTGGGGTGCATTCAGTTGAAATCTGGGCCGGACAGGTTTATACTTCTATCCTAAAAATGTAACAATGAAAGGAAGCAATTAAATATCAAAGTTTTGAAAGAACATTTTCTTACATTCTCTTTTTTTGGTACTGTAAATATTTTTTGCCGACACTGTATATGAATTTGGCAGATAATCCCAGCCGAGTCGACAAGGATGTCACTGTTGGAAGCTGCAGGATCAGCTGTTTGCTTTCTGCAAACGATTTGGTACTGCTTGCAGCTTCTGAAGAGGGCCTTCAACATGCACTCGATCGTTTTTCTGCTGTGTGCGATCAACCCGGAGTGAAAATCAGCACTAAAATACCGAGGTGTTATGTCTCTCCAGAAACCCAAGGCAGTGTATGTTTCAAGTTAGCGGCATTACACTGCCGCATGTGAAGAAGTTCAAGTGCCTTGGGGTGGTATTCACGAGTGACACAAGGTGGAACGAGAAGGTTGATACGCGGATTTGTAGAGTAGTGCAGTTCTGCGTGTGCTTTATCGCTCTCTGGTGATAAAACGTAAGCTTTCGAGCACCGCAAAGCTGTCAGTTGTTAAATGGGTCTCTGTTTCGATTCTCACTAGTCTGGGTAGTGACTTAAAGAATACTATCCCAAGTGCAAGCGGCAAGGTTGAGACTTTGAGGAGACTTCGTGACAAAGTGCTCAGCTGTGGTATCTGTAAAGCCCTGAATGTCGCGCCACTTCTCCGAATCGCGTGATCGCAGCTACGTTGGTTCGGCCATGTGTTCAGAATTTCCAAAGAAAGATCGGCGAGGCAAGTCCTGCTGGCTACACCCACGAGAAAGCGCCCCAGATATCGACCAATGACCAGGTGGCGTGACTGCATCTCCGACCTTGCTTGGTCCCGTCCTTTGTGGAGCCAGCAGAGCTTCCTGAGATTTCTGCTTATCGGGTGGTATTTCGAGTCCTCCTAGGACTGCAACTCCCACAACCCTCCCCGCTGGACAAAGCGGGCGCGAAAATGAATGAATCAGAGATGGCGCGGTTCAAGATTTTTTAGGCCCTGTCCGCCCATATCCCGCAACATCCAGCCCATTAGCCGCCCGTGGACCAAGGACATTTATTCTTTTTCAAACCCGCTTAACAATTAACAGACTTGACTATTTTGCCTCCTGAGGCAAAATACCTCTTATTTTGCCTTAAGAAGCAAAATATCTGCAGCGACTATTTTGCCTTTTGTGGAACATGACTGGTTGAAGTGGTCATGTCATGTGACAAGCACAATATACAAAGTCAATTGCTTGGATTAGTGTGCAAACCTAAAAACCTAAATCTAAAAATGAGATCTTCAGCCAGTCCTGTCGCCACGGGGTAGCTTGGTTGGGTTTAGCCCCCCTAACAAAGCTCCAAGACTCCCAAAGTGAAATATGAAACACTACTGTATAAATCAACGGAGTTTTTGTCAAATTCAGAATGTCAAGACCTCGCACAAACGTAAAGGCCTCCATTGAAGATTTTCTGGCGACGGTTCTGTTCTCAACCAACAAACCTCAACCTAAAACCTTAAACTTAAATATCTAAACGTAAAGCCCTCAACCTTGCTTATAAAGCGATTGTGACTTGGTACATATATATAAAAAAAACACCTATAACACGCCATCAAAATGTCAAGTGGTTTCACTCACTTATTGCCACCGAGTGGTCCTTTTAACTCAAAAAAATTTAAAGGTTTTTCAACATTAGAGGGCGATTCGATGAAATCCAACCGCTAAAAATATCGTCAGCGGCCTGCCCCAAAACCGGACCATTAGTGGCCCGTGCCATCTCTAGAATGAATGCTCTGGACGAATTTCTTGGGAAACAACAAAATGGAGGAGATAATAAGAAAAGAACGCAATTGCTCAGCTCCTGCATTGGAGCGACAAAAAGAGCTCTGCTTTTTACCGATAAGTTCATGCAAACTGCCAAGCGGCAAAGGCCGTGTGCGCTGGCCCAGAGATGTTAACAAGTAACCACGGCTACGAGGAACAAAATCTCTTTTGATCATGCCAATCGTGAAGTCAACTTATGTATTTTTAACACAAAAATTCAGAAAAACAGTGAGGCTCATGGTAAAGTACAAAAGGTATAGTAGAAGTTTAATGCCCAGTCTTGACCTTTTTTATCGCCAATCGCCCAACCAGGTGACGTTCGCAGTTTGTTCAGCGACGTTTAAAAATACTCTGCATCTCAATGGCTCCGCACATTTCCTTGACGCCGGTCACGTGACGACAGCATCGAATCAGATCATTCGGAAGGAGCGGTATTTACTATAGAAAAAACGCACGTCCATAAATAGAAAAAAGGCTTGGCCAAAAGAACATCCCAGATCATCGCATAAATAGGCGGAAATCATGAACTAGAAAGCAAAGGATGATTGAGAACGGCATTGAATACAGCGATCAGCGGGATATTGACAAACGCGAGCGATAAGATACGTCTTTTGCACGAAAGAGCACAGATTGCATTCGGTTTTTCGCATTCTCGCCGGCCGCAGCGCGTGTATACGTAACATCGGTTCTTCCCGCGCATGCGCGTGGAGGCGGATCCGGGAGCGAGAAAATACGGGAACGACCGTACACAGTGTAAAAACAACAGCAATAGAATCAGGCTAGATATAAATAGGCGAGTGCGCAAAAATCACGAGGTAGCGCCGTTGCATGGTTCATAGCAACATTTCGGGCGGCTGCGGGTCCGTCGGAGTTGCCAGGGGCGTTGTTATCATCAGATTGCGGCCCTCGTCGTCAGAGAAGCCGCGATTGCGCGATCGGTTCGCGGAGTTCACGAAAAAGGGCAACCGGGTCGCCACCCACTCGCAGCACGCGGACAGTGATGATCGTCTGTCGGATGACGTGTCGTCGATTACCGACGACAACGACGAAGAGCTGGTGTCGGAGGTTCGCAGCCGGCAATAGCAAGCCACGCCAACAGCCACTACAACAGCGAGGCCGGCCAACACGCCTAGCACTACTTCTATGACGTATGCGGCACTGTGGACGGTAGGGGTGGGGGGGACGGGCGGTGAACAGTCCAGCTGGTCAACGAAGAGCAGGATGGGTTGCGAGTACGCCACATGTGGTTTTTCGCACAGATAGTACGATGCCCCGATGACGTCCATCGTCTCGTGTTCTATCTTGTCTTTGATCCAATCTACCAGAGGCAAGAGCTGACAGTCGCAAAGGAAGTTGTTCCCGTTCAGGTCGAGCCCTTTCAGAGTTTCGGATGAATTGAAGGCGGCCGGATACAGCGTGGTTAAGTGGTTGAATGACAGATCCAGTTCTTCAATGGCCGGCAGGTGCTTCTCGATCCCCGAGTCAATCGACGAGATCGAATTGGAGCCTAACTTGAGCGTTCTGAGGGCGGGAAGTTCGACGTCGACCATCTTCCACACGTTGCACTTGGACAGATCCAGTCGCCGCAGGTTAGGGGTGTCGAAAAACGTGGAATATTCGTAGACGCTTAAAACGTTGTTTTCCTGGAGGTCGAGCGTTTCCAGATTAAAAAGGCCGTGCAGACTGCCGGCCGGGATATGCTTGAAGAAAAATAAAGGCAATCATTATGAGATCTGCACCACACGGTCGTAATCAACCAGTCATGGGATAGTGGAGTTTCTCGTGCAGTGATTGCAACCTAATCTCATGAAATACATTCCGATTCAAGTCATGCCGCGTTTTTTCGACAGTTCGAACTGAGGGTGGTGCTCAAACATAAATCAGAATATATCAACGGAAGCTTTGTTGCAGTTGATAACCTTAATATAAGACGATAGTTTATCGCCCTCCAAAAGTCTGCAACGCAATTCAAGCACTTAAATTGTAGTTAACAGCACAGTGGATATAATTTCATGAATCCCTTACAGCGGGTGGATATCCTAGTTGCTTGCGTGGTAACGAAACGCGTTCATCTGCTATTAACGTGGTGGGGCGTTTCACCCAGTTTTTAACGAAACATGTTCGTGAAACGGCTGCATTAATAAAAATAATGCCCTTAAACAATACTTTGCACCATAGAATTGTTGTTCAGGCATAACGCATGGTCAAAATTAGTTCATATCCCATTCGTAAAAAAACGCGATAATATAATTTCTTGCATTTGTTCTTTTTTATCAACGCGGCAATAAATTGGCACCAAGTATCTCGAAACGAATTTTCAACATATTTCCACTTGCATCCATGTCTATTTTTACGGTAAGCGGAAGTGTAGATAAAGCGGTGGTTAGAATTTTAAACAACTAATCTGATACAAATGTTCTGATCAAGGTTTATTTTTCTGTTTAAAAAGCTACAAAAAAAGTCAGGTCATAAAAACTACTTGCAATTTTCACTCAAATTTAACGTAAGCCGACCATGAAAAGGCTCAATAGTGTGGACTAACTCGGCAATATGTTTTTACCTCTAAATCGTTGAACGACAAATCTAAACTGATCAGATTCTCGCCAACAAGGAGTGGAAAGTCACTGATGTTGTTTCGTTTTAAATCCAGGATAATGAGAGATGGAAAGAATTGACTCCGTACATCCAGCAGTCTGTTGTCAGCAAGGTGTAATTTTTGCAGATGTACGGCGCTTACGAACTGGTTTTCAATGACAACTTCCAGGTCATTGTCATTCAAAAAAATTTCCTGCGAATAATATCAACAGTTTACCAACGGTGGTTCACAGCAACGAGACGCCGAGGTTTCAGACAAGCAACAGAGTCGTTTTGAAATATAGGACATACGAACGCATTTGTGTACTTTTATACGAAGTTGTTACGTCTATGATAAAGATTGCTGTTGTCGTCAATTCTAACAATGCTTTCGTTGCTACTATTTATGGTGTTTTTTCGCACTTTCACCAGCAGTTTGATTATTCTCTTTTTTGCAATGATCGCTGATCTCATTGCTTTTTTCATACAGCACGGAATAATTCATCTATAGCTTTTCAAAAAAGTGATTACATCATCGTTTTATTCATGATTTATGTGTGTAAACAAACATGAAATGAAATCGTACCAATTGCAGATACGACCTGTTTCAGCATGTCGCTAGTCTTTCGTTGTGCAAATCGTGAATTTGTGTATTTACTTACAGTAATAGAAAGTTCTGCTATTGGACTGGTTACCTTGTGGACCATGCAATTGTAGGCAGTACCGTTGTACTCAGTTAGGATATTGATGTAAGGTTTGCAAAGTGATTCTAAACTGACGCATTTTGACCCTGGCCAATGTGGGGCTACTTTAAACTGCGACATTACACTGTTCGACAAGGTTAGGATCTACATCGGGCGATATCAGGCGTCTTTTTGGCCTCGCAAGCGATCTCAACGAAAAATGACAATTTTATGAATGGTGCTTAACCGCCAGTATTACGCCGCGCAAAAAATAACAAAACGAGAAGCTAAAAACTCAATTGCCGGGAAAGAGATTGCCGACAAGTCTTGCTTGCCAGCAAACACCTTCAGAGCATAAAAAGCTCATTGGTGTACCCGCAAGTTCTTGTAATAAAAGGGAAAAAAGTGAAGTTCGACTGCGATTGCTCAAAGCAAGCAACAGAATATTGTTTGATCTGCCGCGCAATTTGTATTTTAACCTACTTCGACGTGCAGCAAATCCCTGAAAGCCATCAGGGCAAGTTCGATGAGAGAGTTTCGTGACAAATCGAGGATTTTCAAGTTGACCAGGCCTGCCAGCGTTTGCTCGTTGATCTCCAGCAGGTTGTTGCCGTGGAGATTGAGCCTCAGCAGATTTGTGTGCGAAGCGAAGGCCGCTCCGTTTATGACTGAAAGGCGATTGAGGGCCAAATCGAGAACCTCCAGTGAAGAGTTGATACCGTTATTCCTGCGAAAAAAAAAGAATATTTTCGGTCAGCTTCATGAAATATCGCATTTTGTGCAGAGTCGGATAAATAAAGAACAAATAATCCTAACATCCCTCCAGATTGACATGCGATTGTTTAACCGTTGAGTTGCAATTACGTCAACGGCATTTACTTGAGCCAAGACGTTCAAGGCTAGCTCCGCAACACGACGGCTGCGACTAACGCAGAATCTTGCAAGGAACATGGCACCAGTGGCGTAGCCAGCCCAAAAGTTTTTTTTGGGGAAAAATGTTTGGTTTTAGGCGAATAACACTATTTTGTTTAGAAAAACGTCTCTCAAACCACAAAATGACTATATTTTCTAAACATTTTGGGTGGCATGGCCCTTTTGGCCCCCCCTGGCTACGCCTATGCATGGCACGTTTGCTTTTACGATTCATTCGAAGCAATCGTTTGTCTGAGCTCCGACACCCATCAAAGCTGCTCTGCGTCACCGTCTTCACGCGTTGCATCTTCACTAATGAAGGGAGTTTCTTGCGCGCTTACATTTATTCAGCTTATTCACCGGTGTTTAAAAGTGCTCGGCCAGCGAGTGAACAAGTTCCTTTTAAACGAATGTAGAGACAGCAAGAAATGATTTGCCTACAACGCATGATACCTTTCGCAGGAAATAGGATGTAAAAGCTGTTTCTAGTAAGGTTCCGCTACCGCTATTGTTGCGTTAGCGTCATAATGCGACCATCGGGTTACATTACAAGTCCTCATTCGGCCCTCGGAGCAATTTGAGTTTGAGACCCTGCCATAAACATGCTTTGCAGTTACAAAATTTTGACGCGCATGGCACTTGAAGTCGTCAACTGCCGCCATTACAGGATACGCGTAGGTAACCCGACTACTGATCAAAAGAGTGTTTCAGCAGGTTCAGGTGACGAAACATGAGACCCAGTCATGCAAAGTATTTTCAAATCAATACCCGACTGAAATTAAAAAAAAGCAAGGAAATGACGCATATTCCGACCGCAGGGCAATACACAGCAGAGCTTGCTTAAAGAGGAAATGTCCCAGAAAGGTTAGTATTCACGTAGCCAGCGTAAAAATCACATAATGCTTGGGTTTGAGAATTAAAGAAACCGCTACAGAAAACTTGGATTGATGGGAACCCGTTTAAAATTAATGCAGTAGAGTTTGTGATCATCAATAGAGCAGAAAACATTGCGAAAATTCTTTAATTTATTTCTGATTTCAGAATAAGTTCGTGAGGCAAAGTTCCGATTTACGTTGACTATTGGCATCGTATGGCGAGACGTTCGTGAAACTCGCTCCGCAAATTGATTCCTCAGATCGAGTTGAATCTAAACTCACATTAAACCTGCTTCATCCCTGTCGAAAAGAGCATCTAGTTCTGAGATATTCAAACAAATAGAGCCATTGGGACGAAAGTGATTGGAGCTTCTGAGTTCAAACCTTCCCTAGTTTCTTTCAAGCAATTTGTTCCATGTCTTGTACAAACAGAGATTTTCTCCCAACTGCTGATTTAATTAACCAGCCATTAACTCGCAACGTCACAGGTTACTGAAAATTAAATTACCAACAGTGATGTGCCTTGCAACATGAAACAGCGGTGGAAAAGTTGTCACCGCGTTGGGTGAACGAAGTGGGACCACTATTAGGTTATCATTTAACATAAATATTAGGAACAATGCAAAGATAATTTATTGAAATAGCAACTACCTACAATTTTTTGAAGTCAGTCTAAAGAAGTGAGTGAACGGCAACAAAGCTCGTTACAATTTTTCAACAGACGCTGCCACGTTAAACGTGCTTATTTTCTTCTGTAATGCGTTTTTCAAATCACAAGTAAGTAAAAGATAAACGTCCTGACTGCTTGATTGGTTGTTTGTTTCGTGTTTTACTGAACGCGAGAGAGTTATTATATCAGTCGTGTAACAATCAAAATGTTTTCGGCTTGCAACAGAATGAGACTGATGTGAGACGTATTTCAATCTTTCTACATTAAACTAGAGCTTCTTCAAAACACAAAGTGGGCGCATGCCTACCCTATCCACAGCGTCGTCTCTTCCAGTTCCTCCAAACTGTTCATCGACAGATTCAAAAGACGCAAACGAAACATGTTCTGAAAAGCGCGCGATTCGATGCTGGCGAGGTGGCCGTTGCTCAGATCGAATGACGTCACGTTCGACGTGCGTGCCAGGAAGCGACGAGTCAGGTTCGTCACCCCGGTGCTGGTGATGTTGATCTCCTGCACGGAAGGGGGAAGCCGGGGAGCGGCCGAGAGGGGGTTCTCGGACAGGCAGATGGATTTCAGGCTGGTCAAGGAAACGAAGGCGTTTTCCTCAACACTGCTCACTCTGCTCGAGCACAGGTTCAGGTAGGTCAGCAGGTGCAGGTTCGCGAAGTAGGACTTTCGCACCACGCGAACGGTCGTGTATCCGACGTCAAGGCTCCTCAGGCTCGGCGGAAACAAGCTCCGGTTGTTGTTGTTGTTGTTTGCGTCGACGCCGACCAGATCCAGCTTTCTGTTGTGCGACAGATCGAGCGTCGTCAGTTTCGGATTGCACCAATGATAGCTCGGCCCGACTGGGCTAGCGTTAGAATCGTCCGACATCATGTCAAACTCGTCAGAGTTGTTGAACGGTTGTGGGGAGGAGCGCCTCCTCCGCAACAGGTCGTCGCCGCCGTCCAGCGGGGTTTCGACTGGTTTTGCGCTGGTTTCAGGGAAATCAGTGATTTCTGGGCCTTTCGTAGTGAGCAAGTCTGGCATACTGAAGGTTGGGACCGATTGAATGTAACTTGACTGCAGCAGCAAGGTTGTGAGGTTGGGCATTTGTGTGAAGCTGGACGGCGGGAGCCTTTTGCAGTAGCATCGAGACAAGTCCAAGTGCTCCATGCCGACCAGACCGTCGAAGGTTCTCGCTTCGAACTGAACAGCGCCCGAAGCGAGGTTGTCGCTCAGCACCAGGTGGCGCAGTTGCGCAGAGTTTGCGAACGCGCTCTGGGTGAATCGCCGGATCGACGTGAAAGCCAAGTTCAGACTGATAAGGTTTGCCGGAAGAGAGCCTGAAAACATGATCAAAAATATTGCAAAGAAGCCAGGGCAAACGTTTCACACAAAAGGCAGAAAGACCACCAACCAGTTGCTTGCGAAACACGAGCAAGAATGCTTTAAACAAACGTAATAAACTCTACAGGACGCACCACCAGTCAATTTTTACTACGTTTTAGCCTTAAAACGTTGTGATGTGAGGTCCGTGGCGAGGAATTAAGTTGCGCACTCAAATACAGAGGCACAACCAAATCAGCACGACGATGGGATAGCTGTGGCGTAACCATGTCATCACAAAGGCCATCTGTTACCGTTGGCGATATCAGCAAAAGCATGCATCTTGTGCAAATAATACTAAAAAAAAAAATTAGTCCCATTCTTCACGTCCGTCGCCTGTCTAGGTCTTTTTAGTCGTGCTCCTGAATCACCCCCCACAGCTAATTTGAACTTACTATCTGCATGTTCTCTCTTGGGCATGTGGGTTGGACGCAGACTTAACCAGACCCTCTTCTTGAGCTGAGTAAACAACATCGACTTGCTTACCTTTAGGCAAATAGGAAATGACATTGTGCGATAAATCAAGCTCTTTCAAGCTCGACAATCCGCGCACAGCTGACGGGAATGACGACAGAGCGTTGAACGAGACCGTGAGATGTTCCAGACTGCCCGACAGTCTGTTTAACTCGGATGGGGGGAGACGTTTGAGCTGATTGCGTGACAGATCCAGCGACACTAGGTTCGACCTGCGATGTACAGCATGTGACGGAAAACAAACGTTTCAGATTTGCATAAACGTTTGATTTGCATATTAACAAAACAGTTAACTGGTTGACGTGAACGACGGTGTGCTGTACATATTTTTCATAATCGCTAGAAACCGTATTAAGAAATTCCTCAAAGGTACATTACTTTTGCAACGGAACAAAGGCACCGGATTCGATCAGACGGATTCGATTCCCGGATAGTCTCACGTCCTTCAGTTTAGTGAAATGTTCGAACGAATCGATTCTGATGAAGCTCAAATAGTTGAAGTTCAGGATAAACACGTCGATCTGCAACACGAGCAAATTCCGATCATGGGACCGAAAACGCAATAAAAAAAGAATAACAATAACTTAGCGATTGGTTTGGGTCCACTGGCCGTTATCTCATTGGTGTTCGTGTGCACCAAGCGAGAAAAACATGGCTTGAGCCGATCATTGAAAACAAAAATAAATTGCCTTCCTTACGGAACTCTGGACAATTTGGTAGCAACCACTGCAAGCTGAACTACAAATGAACATATAATCAAGCATGGAGCGACAAAGCTAGACGTGCTTTGGTTAGGCGTTCATGGAAGCCCCTTGCAAGATTTCATCGCAGTTTCAGAATTTGCGGTTTTCCGTTGATTTGAAACCTTTGCTTAAGTTCACAATCTTCCACAAATTAACATCAGCAACACGCTAGCATTATATATGCATGTTTAAGAACCAAAATTGAAAGCACTTTTTACTCGGAAATGCAGCGTTGGCGACAAGGCGGATCAGCAAAAATAGGTTATTTTTATATGACTCAGGATATTTTTTATATATGAAATTATATGACTCACCTGATAAATGTCTGGCTGTGGAACCTCGGTTAAATTTAGACCCGTGCAATCAGCAACAATGTTGCTGCCATTCAACCTGCACGAGCAAAGATCAATACAGTTGTAGTTTGCGTCTACAACGCTCCATGACGCCGCTCCCACGATTATCTGCAGTGCAAAAGATAATTTGAAACCGTGCTAAGCAGGCCCAGGAGAGCCAACGAGTAAAACCACTAACAAAGTCAATTGTTGGGCCTCAATTGTACGGTGAATAGCGCTTGCGGCTCAAATACGTCGACATGTTTATGTTAGATGGATGTAGGAAATCATCAAAAGAAGTTCAAAACGTTTATGAAAAAAGTTTGAGATGCAGCAGAGCACGTTGCCGAAAGCCGGGTATCGCTGTGTTCATCCTCTCGTAAGCCGTTGCGAAGTTAGCAAAACTTGATTTGACCTACAGAGACGGGTAAGCGTCGGCAAACCATTGGCTCTAATTTTTACTCAGGTCCCCAGTTGGCAAACTCCATATGAGTCTACCTGCTGACTGGGTTAAGCGCTTTGCTTCCACCGCATTTGTTCAGCTCGTTTATACCCACACACGTTTTTCAACGCTAGTTGCTGTGATGAAGACCCAAACTTCGCAAAAGCTACTTTATGAAATGATGAGCATGTTGTTGCTGGTTATTTTTCATCAAAATGTGACAAAGCCAAAAATACTGTAGTATAGACAAATTGGCTTCTAGTGTATGTTGTCGTAATAATGACAAAAACTGCTAAACAAACAACAGTAGCATTTATTTCAAGAAATTTAAACACGAGCTTATTCTGCAACCAGCGTCCAAAACTACAAAAAAACACGACAAATATGGATGTATGGTTTTCTTGCACATTGCTCCGGTGAAAAAGGCATTGCAGTGTGCAGCAACATACACTATAGACTTAGATACATTTAACGATATGTTCTCACCAGCCACGCGTAAAGCTTTGCTAGCTGCAATCCACTCCTGTAACGCACGTCGATCGCCATTTTTGAAAGACTTCCAGCCTTGCGTACTGCGCAGGGCATTAAAAGTAGGCCATCACCTCATGGTTGCAGATGTCAGACGTCTTGGTGTTAATTATATCCAGTGGCCAAAGCGCAAAAACAAGTTGCCATTTGTTATTTAAAAGCCTATTAATACTTTCTTCCGCTGTATCAAATCTTAAAATGAAAGTTCTTGCTCAACTCCACCGATGAACGAAGTATGATACTGTAGGGCAGTGGTCCCCAACCCTCGGACCAATACCGAGCCGTGGATCAATTGCTACCGGGCTGCCGAATTACAAGATGTATACTGGTGTTGACACCACTCGCTCTCTGGGTATGCAGCAGCCATATCTGATGGTTTAAAGTGATACTTTCACTTCAGCTATTGAAAAATAACAACCACCATAGAGTACTCCCGTGTACGCGGTAAAATTGCCAAGCGTTTACCGGTACGTGGTTACAAAAAGGTTGGGGACCACTGCTGTACGGCATTAAAACGTAAGAACTGTAGCTGATTTTACAAGATTAAAATAAAATGGTTTGATTGTCGTTTCTGCAGAAAAAAAACTTCTTACAAGCACTACACGAGGCAGTTGTCCGTTAAAACTTGCGCTATCACCAGTGGCAAAACTGCCAGGGGGCGAACCTCCACACTGGCAAGCTAAAGGTAAAAATGTAACCCTTACTTAGCTTATATTTCAGTATTAATATGCTTTTTTGCGTTTTTCGTAGTGTTTTCGGGTGAATTCGGGTTTTAGTGTGGACATTAGACATCCACATCCGGATTCACCATCATGTCTCAATCTTTTTGAGTGTTGGCTGGTGGGCTCCGTGCGGTGGCCAATGGGTTCCCTTCAGCAAAGCCCCTCCCTGGCTTAAACCTCTGGTTACGCCATTGGTTATCACCACGTGCACGGCAGTGGTTTAACAGTGTGGAAAGAAAATCGTTTGTATTGAAACAATGCTGTGTGTTTGATGTTCTGTTTATCTTCGTTCTATATGCTTGTCCCATTCTGTTTGATCTTCGTTTTGTATTCTTGTCCCATTCTGTAATATTGCGCTGATGCCACTATTTTCCCTCCTATCTACCTCTATAGTTACTCACCCCACCCCCCTGTACATAGGCATGCATTTCCCCACTGTTTTTTTGTTGTTTTTATCCTTATTTCACCTGACGTTGATTTGACGCTTTTTGTTGCTTTTGTTACTACTTGTAAAACGTCTTCAATTAAAATTTGGTTTGTG
>JGI24158J21664_10004722_pt1 | contig 17589 bp, 12 predicted proteins | sample Ectturendosymbi3_FD_21664 | JGI IMG/M metagenome (IMG submission 21664)
TTCTATGTCAAATGAACCAAAAAAATTGGAAAAGTCAACCCACCATCTCAGATTTTCCTCAAATTTCATAAGCAGATAGAACTTTTCATGCTGATTCTGAACAACTAAATTTTATTGAAATTGGTTAAGGTTTCGGGAAATTATGGACCATACAAAATGGCTACTTTTTATGGTCAATGAAGTATAACAACTAGCAAGAAAATCATTGACTAACTCTAACATAATCATTCTCACTGTAATCATTTAATTGTTGTAAAAACTTGACAAGAGGTTGTCTCAAGTATCTTATCTTATGTTATGAAGAAAATTTTCAGAAAATCCATGCCCTTACGCCAATTTTGGGGTGAAGAAAATGGGTAGTCATCAAAATCACTCATGCATGACGTAAATTTTGAACGGGAATATCTCGATGAGCACAGATGCTATTGGCATGTGCAATACATCATCTGAAAGCTCTCACTGAGGAGATTTTAGTCTCAAAGTATCGTCTTTGTTTATTGTGTTTCTTTTGAATGAACATTCCACAAAGTTTGTGCCTAAGATTTCAATGTAATTACACTGTAACCCTTTTAGTGCCATGTGCACCACATTTTTGCTGAACTTTGCACAACCATAACTCGCTAGCCTATTGAGTAAGACAGCTGTTCAAACCCTCTAAAGATGCGGGAAGTCTTGTAGTTCATTTTTTTTTTTAATTGGAAAAATTAGGGTTTTGGTTTTCTTGTGGGTGATGTCATAATGGGGGTAGGTTCACGCATTTTGTCCGAGGTCATCGGGCCCTGGGCGTCAAACCAATTACCCAATTTTTGACCCAAAGTTTTATTGGAAACTAGGCTATAATTCAAGTCATTAGAGCCTATGATCGGCTTTTTACCATTTCTGGATCTAAAATTATGGCTCTGAAACCGAAATTTTGATGAAAAATCATGTCAGGCAAAAGGTGACCTTGGCCATATTGGCTGAAGGCCATAACTCGCCAGCCAATTGAGCAGGAGAGCTGTTCAAACACTCAACAGATGCGAAAAGTCTTGTAGCTTCAATTTAATAATAAAAGTTGGAAAGTTTCAGATATTTGTTGCTTTGTTGATGACATCATAATGGAAGTAAGTTAATGCATATTTGGAAAAGATTATCAAGCCCAGGGCGCCAATATCAAGAGCCAATTTTTTGACTTGAAATTTTATTGGAAACCAGGTTGTTCTACGAGTCTTTAGAGGGGTTGATTGGCTTTCTAGCATTTCTGGTTCAAAAGTTATGGCCAAAAAAATGCAAAAAGATTAGGGAAATCCCCAGAAATCTCATTGGGGATTATTTATAAAATAAGCAATGAGGATATTTTAAGACAAATCTCCTCAGTGAGAGCTTTCAGATGATGTATTGCAAATGCCAATAGCATGTGTGCTTGTCGAGTTATCACTGTTCGAAATCTATGTCACACATGAGTGATTTTGATGAATACCCATCAAAATTGGAGTAAGCGCATCAATTTTAAAAAATTTTTCTTCATTATTGAAGAAAGGATACTTGAGACAACCTTTTGTCAAGTTTTTACAACAATTAAATGATTACAGTGAGAATCATTTCGTTTGAAATTTAGTTGATGATTTTCTTTACTAGTCGTTAGGCTTCATTGACCACAAAAAGTAGTCATTTTGTATGGTCCATAACTTCGCAAAACCTTAACCAATTTCAAAGAAAATTAGTTTTTTGGAATCAGCATGAAAAGTTCTATCTGCTTATGAAATTTGAGGAAAATCTGAGATGATGGGTTTACTGGCTGGGACAGTTGACAGAGAATGATCCTATCGTTATTTTCTGATTTAGTGTTAAGCTAAAAATTGACTGTTTTGTGTGGCTCAGTTTTGTTTTTTTGCTGTACTAGTGTAGTATAAGTAAAGTAGCCTGCAGGTACAATGTAAAGAATAGATGTCCGTCAGCACGGATGTTGTTAATGGATGTGTGATGAGATGACGTAACCGGAGTGGAAAAATATTTTGTTTGATAATAATTGAAGGTAAAGATACAATAGAAAAATTTTTTTTTCATTTCAATTTAGTATTGCCTCCCATACATGTAATGCTAAAAAGTTGTGATATTTAAATTTTTTATATTTTCACAACAGTTCAAACCTGAATTTGCACTCCACTGAGCAAGTTATCACAAATGGAAAATTATTGGTGTGAGAGCGATGGTGGCTGAAATTAAGTCTACGCTAGCCACAATTATTATTTTTACTACAGTTATGGTATCATTGCTCACTTGAAAATATCAGTTTACATGACTCCGGTTACGTCATTTTATATCCGCCACCAAGATCCACTACTGACAGATATATCTGTCTTTTACAGGGCACCTAGTCTGCATTGTACATATACTGTCAACCTGTCCTTAATTTTGATAATTTTAAATTTGACCTTTTTGATGCAGGTGGTCCTCAGTGCCATTTTATCGCATCTGTACTACATGCTGGAAGATTGACATATGTTTACTGACACCTTGGTCCATTGGACTGGTGCAAAATATTTTACTAGTTTTCTGATTTTTACCTGTGTTCCATTCGGACCATTGGCACTAAACTTGCCCATGAAATCACATTTACTGAGTGGTAGAAGCGCCAAACAGTTTAGTTTGCTAATGTAAAAAAGTAAGTCATTCAATATGTGGCCATCATTAATATGTCATTCAGTGTGCAGCCCTAGTTAAAATTGTGACATAACCGTTTAACACCCATGCTGGTCACTATGATGTCTGGTACATTAGTGGATTGTTATGATTTAGGATTCTTCAGTATCTTGCCTGAGTGCTAAACAAGTTTTCATTCAAAGTTATCTATTTTGCATGTGGTACAGTTAGGACTCCATTGACTGCTATTAGATGTACATAATACAACCATTATTCAACTAAGCCTGACAGTAAATGTGTAGTTATGATTTTTGTAATGCAAAAATTCAGGCAATTGATTGTGCATTTTTCTCAATAGAATTAAGGATTTCTGCACATGTGAGATTTTCTCAATTTTTGTACATGCAATGATATTGCATTTACAAGAAGGTTTTCTTGTATGCAGGTATTTTGTATTTGTTCTGGAAGCCACTGACGCAAGTCTGTCTTTCATTGTGGAACTCTGATACTGGCATGATAGATGGATATGTATTTTGTTGTCATGTGTTAAATATTCGTCTCATGTGTGAGTACTCACTATGAAAACCTTCAATTCTAACTGATTTTAGGTGCATTTCTTCAGCTTCTTGCAAAAAACACTTGAAGTAGAAAATGTGGTTGTGCATCAACGAAAAGTTGTGTCAATTATCCAAAGCTTAATTCATTTCAGCTAAACTTCTACCTTGCTTGTATAAAATAACTTTCTTTGTTAAAAAAATTTGCCACACCTAAGCTACAAAGTAAAATATTCTGAATGGTATATTGTGTTTAGGTAGGCTAGGTTGTAAAAACCAGTGTTTTCAAGTTTCTTGCATTTTGAAACTTTATAAAATAATTCTGTATGTCTTGAGAATGTACATAAAAGCCTAACCTTTATGTACAGAATTGTTTGTGTTAAATTTTCAAGTGCTTTTGAACAAAGTCAAAGTTGTTCACAAATTATAAGATTACCAGTTAAGTTTGTTTTTTGAAAAGACAATTGCTTGAAAATAATCTGGGGTAGTGATATAGCCCAACGTGGGCAAAAACTTGTGGCTCACAGTGGATTCTAAATTTGACAGCAGTTGGGATCAGGAGCAGATGTAAGAATTGTTTAAATGAACTAGTCAAAGTAGTACAACATTAAAGGTTTTGTCCTATAACAGTTTACAAAGCATAATGATGCAAGGTCTATTGCATACTTTGTTTTGTATATTCATTTTATTTTACAATGCATCAAAGAAAGTCATGTTACTTATGCCAGTACTTATAGTACAAAATGTCTTGTTGACTGACGTATTATAGTGTGGCAATGGTAGCTTCCTAGTTGGTGCTTTCTGTTCAAAAAGCTAGGTGCTAATTTGTTTGTGAATGACCTATCTAAAAATCAGGTGTGCTAATCACTACATAAAGTTTTTCATTCTGGTTTGTTGAGAGTAAACTTCAAAGATCCATTTGTTCACCTGTAGTGTGGGTGCAGAATGCAAGGAAATAATCAAAATCACTATCATTTATGAGCTTGTCTTCTTTGTATGAGAAGTTATTCATCGCTACTTCTGCAGCACAATAAGCACTCATTCTATTCATTTTTGAACTTATAAACTCTATTTATTATAGACCTAATGAACTCTATTTATTATAGATAAACCAATTTTTTAAAGAAAATGGTAGGTACCTGGTATGGACCTGTAGGGACCCGATTTCTATGATTCTAGGGACCCAATTTTTTCTGATTCTAAGGACCCGAATCAGGTCCCTAAAACACCTTAAAAAACCCTGGATAAACCCAACTGCAAACAAGCATGTTGGAAATAAATTTAAAACGTGTTCAACAAAGCATGAAATTGTGGTTAACAGCATGTAATACTGCGAACTTATCCTTTGCGTTTGTCTTTAATCTCTGGGTTGTGCAAAGCTAATTGACCAAGGAAAAAGCATTGCATATACCTCAGACCAAATCACAAACTGTCTGTGTGATCAATTCGAATAGTAAACAAACAATTATGGTACCATTTGTAAGTGTATTTTATGGCATTAGGTAACGACCCAAAGCATATTCCAACTCGCAACAGTGAATAACTCCTTATAGCACCAGATGTGTTAATGGATTTGTAAATGGACGAACTTTATAGCCGTATCCAATCAAAGTTGATCTGTATCTATATGTAGGTGATCTATAAGTGTTAAAGGCTACATGTGTGATACCTGTACCTCTGTGTATCTACTGTTGCTTAACGCCCTAAAAATGCTATCTCTTGTAAACCAGGACTGGTAGATACAATGAAAAGTTTATTGTTGGTTCTGCTTCATTGGTTGTTTTTAGCTTATTTACATATTTGGCTAAGACACATGGTCCGTGTCAGAGGTTACTCATAGAACACAAAGATGTATAAATTCTTAGCCACAACACAGCACAGGATTGGTGTTAGTTGGTACATGTAGTCAATACTAGAAGGAACTAACACTGAAATAAACCACCATCAACTAATGTAATTGCCAATTGTCATTCAGAAGCATTGCACAATAGAAGAAATACAGAGGTTTATTAAGAAGCATCAGACAATTGAAGTGAGTGGACAAAAGATGTTGGATGAAGATGCACATTGTTCAACAAAAACATACAATTTTTTCAAAGTGAAATCATCAAATGTCCTAGCAAACCAGGATGTCAACAAACACTTGTGTACCTGGTGTTGCGATCTGAAAGCCAAAGCTTTGCACTGTGGCAAGTGTGCAAAGCTTCGCACTATGGCAGCAAGCAACAATAGAGATCACACGCCGCGATCACTCTATTATTGCTCGTTCACGCCACATGTATATGGTGTTATTCTTCACGCACATCCCATTCATGGCTAATCACACATTTAACGCAACGCCACTGGAGAGGTTGCAACAACATCCCCTCCTTTTTACAACGAACCGCACCAATTGCACGTTCTTTTTGTGAAGGTTTCACATGGCACGACCTTCACATCCTGGTCACGGCACCATTTTGTTGTGATTGGAAAGCCCGAGTGGGACATGCGCAAAGCTTCGCACTGTGGCAGCAAGCAACAATAAGAGATCACACGCCACGATCACTCTATTATTGCTTGTTCGCACCGCATATATATGGTGTTATTCTTCATGGACATCCCGTTCATGGTGAATCACACATTTAACGCAATGCCACTGGAGAGGTTGCAACACTGGGAATGCAATGCAAAGTTCGATAGTCATTGTTGTTAGCAGCACATAGGCATTTAATACCAGACAGTCTGTTTTCCCACACAATTGGCATCCAATAGACACAAAACTGACTTTTTATCTGCAGTGGAACACTGAGAAAAGATGCCTCTGAGCTTGTTTATCGTTTGCTGCACAAAAATGTAATTTCATTTGCCTGTGTTTCACTGTCATCTTTCAGTGAAGAATGAAATAATACACTGAGATATGTGACTTAATCAGCAAACTTAACACTTGTACCATTCAGGGAAAACATTGATGTTGCATGCTGTTTATACTTTATAGGTGAAAATCTACACCAGCTTCTTGTTACAAAAAAAGCGTTTTCAAGTTCAGTTTGGAGATAACTGTTTCAAGAGAAAGAGGTTTGCCAGCATCACCTATGCCACCATTTTTAATTATGTAAATAGGCACAGGAACAGTTTCCATGCATTGTGGTCTTTTGTCATACATGAAAAACACCATGAAAAAACTACTGAGACAGAAGGACATGTTGGGGTGAGAAGTGGAGAAAAATAACGTTTTAGGGCATGTTTGTGAATTAGGGATTCAAGCTTATCACTGTTGCACATAAGATTACTGATCTCTTTAAAATTTTCATGGTTGTTTAGATTTTGAGTTGCAAAGTTGTCAGTATTATTGTTTTTGATTAATTATCCTTGGTTGGCTGCTTTCTGAAAATGGTGAAGATTTAATAAGAAGATCCTAGACTTGTTTTTCTGTGGAAATGATTGCCTGAGCCAGTTTTACATGTCATTCGTTTTATAAGCAAGGCTAATTTTAATTGAATTGGTTTGCATTTTCGTTTGCAGGGTTAGTGCTCAGTGCTGCCTGCCCTTGTTAACTTTGACTGACAAATGATGGCTGAACAGTTGGTTGAAGGAGAAAATCTCGAGAACGGTAATCAACAAGATGAGTTTGGAGCACCAGTGAAAAAAATGGGCAACACTATTACGGTTTGGGGTAATCCGCGAACAATGAATTTGAATCATCTTGTGCTTACCAATATACAAAGCTCTCCTTATTTTAAGACCAGGCTTATTGAGCTCAAAACGTATCATGAAGTTGTTGATGAAATATACTATAAGGTGCGTGTTTCTGTTGTGGTGATCAAGATAAGAAGACCACATTACATTCCATCTGTCTGATTGTGTTGTAAAAGTGTTTCTGCAAATGAAAACTGTTTTATATATATATTTTTAAAAATCATTTTGCAACTTGTTTGCCATGGCAACTTCAGGTAAAATTGGAAAAATGGTTGTGATGCTGGAGATTTTCTGGGAATCTATGTATTCCTGCATGTAGATCCTTTTCATACGAATTGTTTTTGCTGCATTCCAATATGAAACGTTGGTGTTTAACATTCGAATTTTGCTGCATTTTGCACAATAGTGTAGTGCCAAAAACAGAAGTTAGGAATGCTTCATAAGGAAAAGTTATGCCATGTTATTCAAGGCAGCTGACAAATTTTCAGTTGAAGATTTTGACAAGTAACGGCAACAGTAATGCTGGAACTTCGTGGAAATGGTGTTCCCCTTCTGAAAACGTAGGGGTGACGTTCCCCTGACTACACCACTAGTTTTGCAGCATATAAAGTGGAACTGAAAAAAGGAAAAACCCAGTGTAGGAATTTTAGCCCATGCAGCTTGTACCAAGAAGTGTATTTTATATTGCAGATGAAAACAAGCACAGGAATAGCGATTGCACTGCTAGACTGAGTCTAAGGCAGGCCTGCACAACTCAGAGAGCTCTAAGGGCCAAATTTAACAACAAATTCGCCGCGGGCTGCAAACGTCTCATTTCTTTGTAGTGTGGGAGAAATTCTGAAAATGCAATTAATTATAAATCATAAGTTGGGATTTTGCAACATTTTCTGCAACTGGGAAAGCTCTCGCAAGCCGCAAGAAAAGATCCCGTGGGCCGTATGTTGTGCAGGCCTGGTCTAAGGTTATATCACGTGCATTAGGCTTGTTGACCTCCTGAACAAGCTTCATGCAGTGATTGCCGTTACGCTTTCCTGACAGAAATAAAAGAAATGTACAGACTGAAGCAACATGTTACATATATGTCTTCAAATGATAAGAACAGATTTGAATTTAAACGTCAGGTGTCGATTTCGTCGTTCTTCAATGTGAAACATGTTGTGCAACAATACATTTGCTGTTTCGTTTCGTGTACCTTATCACTTAATTTTTTTCTAGTCAGTCAGTTGTTACGGTTTCTTTCAGGTTGATCACTTGGAACCTTGGGAAAGAGGGACAAGAAAAACTGCTGGACAAACTGGGATGTGTGGTGGTGTATGTATTCTGATTCATTTACTCACATGTTTTAAAGCAGTAGATTGGTGAAGAAATACGTTTTATTCTCTCTGTCTTCAGGTGCGAGGCGTCGGCGCCGGTGGAGTTGTTTCAACGGCTTTCTGTATTCTGTTCAAACTCTTCACTTTGAAGCTGACGCGCAAACAACTGAACGGGATGCTCAACCACACAGACTCACCCTATATTCGTGGTCTAGGAATCATGTACATCAGGTACGTTTGGAAGGTAAGAAAATCATTATTTGTCTGTTCCTATTTCCTTCGGTGCAACAAGTGCGTTTTTGTCAATGATGCTGTAACACCCGGCTTGCTAGAAAGCCTAGTGGTAAAATTAGTTGATACTTCTTGCCTTGGTATTTGAATAGCTTGGTTTGAACGTTTCAGTATCGCATTGCGTGGCCAACCGATCCGGTTGATTTACCAAACATGTCAGAACCCATACACCAACATTGGTTTTCGAAGAGTAGAATTGACATTCGACAAAACTTTCGTGCAATAAAAACAAAAATTTTCATCTTTTTTAAAGCCGACATTGCTTCGACATGTTTTTTCACGGTATAACGTGTTAATCCTTGAATATCATGATAGTGGATGAAAAATACTTACATGCATTCTAACTTTTGGATGTTTTGTTTTTGATTTTTGCAAAAAACACTGTTGTGGTGTTTAATTAACGACAGATGTTCGTCTGCTGTTAAAGATATCAAATAAAGTGCGTTTCTTACATTCCAGGTACACACAACCCCCCAAAGATCTGTGGGACTGGTTTGAGCCTTACCTGGAAGATGAAGAGGTACGGCAACACAGTTGCTCTGTTGTTCGCAGTTGCTGGTCATTCTGTTTCGAGTGGAAAAACCGCGACTGCGATGCCACAAGAAAAGTTTTTATCAAACAGCGTTACTGTTGTTGTGTCCTTGGTAGGGAGAAAAATAAACATGACGGTTTTATAAAATTTACTGTGAGTTAAACTCAAAACTCAGTCAAGCATCTTTTTGTAATTTGTTTTCTTGGCAAAAAAATCAACCAATGTTTTGCGGTTCCCGGAAGATGTTACCGTTCTAAACAAACTCTGCTTCCTCAACTTCATGGTCATGTCCGCATGCGCTCTTCTCCCTCCCCACCCATCCGATTGTTTCCATGCGTTCGCAGGAGATCGACGTAAAGGCCGGAGGGGGATGCGTGATGACGATCGGAATGATGATCAGGACAGTGCTGAGCAAGCTCGAGTGGTTCTCCACCTTGTTCCCACGTATACCCGTTCCTATCCAGAAGCAAGTCGAAGAGCATTTGAAGGTGATTGCTGCGCGACCCTTCTCAGTTTGTGAGATCTGATAAACTTTATCAGCTTGTGTTTTATTCACTGGTCATACCTGACTGCATGATGGTAGCACAGTAGCTTCAAAATGTAGCGTGTTTCAAACGCGATATTCTACAAGCCAGGTTTTATATTTGAAACGTAGATATACAGCCAAAATCAGTGTTTCCCAACCTTTTTAGGGCTGCGGCACCCTACGGGTGAGAAATATAATTTGCGGCACCTGGTGACGAACCCGTACAATTTGCTGTAAAGTTTGATTATATTTTCAAAATGCATGTACATCATTAATGATATATTGGGAAACGTTTTAACTCGCGGCACCCCTTAGTGTTGTAAATGCCCCCCGGTTGGGAACCACTGGGCTAAACTGTGCACATGCAATAAGGTCATGAAGGGAAAACAAGTATGTGTGTTACATTTTGGTGAATTTTTTCCATTGCAGTGTGCAGTGCATGTCTGTGAAAAAACAAGCTGAATTGTTTTGTCACAAATGTCATGAAATCGCAAATGGCACTGAAGGTCATCCATAGCTTCTTGTTCTGTGTAACATATTTGTTTTGTTCATTGTCCAGACGCTGGGCATGGCTGGGCGCCGAGGCCCGGACTCTGGTGAAAACTACGGCGCTTACGAGGAAGAAACCAAGCAAAGGTAGGCCTGCCTTGTTTTTAGCCTTCATGACGTTTGTTTCCAAATTTTAACTCTGGTGTTTTGTCTTTTTACTCTTCTAGCAACGAGCGCGAGCAAAGAGCCAGTGCCACCCGTCATGTGAGCAGGGACCGGTAAGTTTGTGGAAGTGACGTCGCTGTTTGTCTTGTTTACATTTGAAACGCGATACAGTGCGATTCAAAATCGTTGCAAGTTTCCCGGCCAGGCCTCTCTGTTATCGGATACGAGCACCAGTACCGGTTTTAGTTGTGGAGCTATTGATCGCCGATACACAGCATTTAGCTGCGACCTGCCTTGTAGTCCTGCATGCTCTTTTTCCGATCTCGCGAACATTGTTTCAAACGTAAACATCGTGAAACGTTCCCGCGTGTTTTGTTTGCAAACCGTACGTCGTCTGCCAAGCAAACCAAGCAATCAGCGCCGGTGCAGTTCCGACCTCCAGTTCCAACGTCCCATCCATCTTTGCCGGTGCGCGTCGTTGAAAACACGTTTGTTGCGCAACAACAAGCCTTGTGTCGTCATTAGCAACGCCTCTTGTGACGTTTTCATTCCTCGCATTCGCAAGTAAACACTCACGTCATCACAGGTCGCATCACAGAAGCAGCAGGCCGCGGTCCGCCGAACGACGTCACCACAGTGCGTCACGCGACGAACGTCATCGCCGCGACGACGCGCGCCGGTCGCGCGACAAGCGGTCACGTGACCGCGACCGGAAACGCAGTCGATCGCGAAGCAGGAAGAAGAGCAGGTCGCGCGAGCGAAGGCGCGAACGGAGCCGGTCACGTGACCGCGCCCGACGCGATCGCGGCTCTTCTCGCGATAAGCGACGCAGGTGAGGTGGTGGTCTGTTGCGTCATAAGTAAGAAATATACGAGGTTATGCCGCAGAGGTGGCACTACAGCGGATGTAGCACACCGGTCTGTTTAGACTAAACCAGCGGTCTCCGAACTTTTTTGCTCGAGGGTCACATGAGCTGCTACACAGCAGTTCGAGGGCCGGACGTCTTACGCAGTGTGATTGTTTTGGGATATGTTATATTTGATCAAATCAGCATATTTTACGAAAATATATGATTTTTTCATTATTGACAAAATGGCATCGCGGGACGTAGTTTGGGGACCCTGGATTGGACGAAAGATATTCCGCAATGGGTTCTCGTTAGGATCTTGAACACGGGAAAATTAGGCTCGCCCGTTTATCTGGTTTAAAGCAGTGATTCAAAGCTTAAAATATCCGACAGGCCACTTTGCTATTACCTCGTGAACAACTAGTCATTGACTGGGGGTAGCCACTCAGCACATGCAACACGTGTAGGGTCGTTCTGAGACAAATTGAAGTCAGGTTTCCAGGTTGTACATTCGATTTGATCCAAACCTTGTCTAGAATGAGTATTGTTGAAAATGATATTGGCGACACTGAATTTGAACAAAACTACTTCTACCTGCGAACGTTATTTTTGCATTGGTGTTTATCTTCAAATCTTCCCTGTTAAGAGTGCAGCTGAACTACATCTTAGTTGCGCTCCCAACGTTGCACAAATAAGTTTTGTGTTGTAAATAACAAAAGAATTGTGAAAGGGCCCCTATGGGTCATATTACTGGCCTGATTAGGTTGGCCATTATAAATTTTCCCTAAACTGTCCTCATTTTCGCCTTGAACCCCTCATTTTTGCATCGAACCCCCCTAAGCTCGGAACGAAGTCGTTTTGCTGCTGGCTTTTGCGAAAAAAGCGATGAGAGAGCCTCGGCACAAAAACGTCCTCGTCCCTTATGAAGATAACTCATAATTTTAGTACATTCTACCTGCAGGAATCGCCCCCCGTCATTTGGTAAATCACGAAATCGGCTCTTGGGGGGTGATTTCGCCCCCGTTGAAGACCCCTGTGAAGCAAATGATTCATCAGCGACATCTGTTTCTATTCAACAGGTCACGAAGCCGCGACAGACACAGAAGAACGCGCTGACGAGACGTCACCATCATCAGTGCGACCCCTGGACCCACAACCCAGTACCCACCATCATCAGTGCGACCCCTGGACCCAGTACCCACCATCATCAGTGCGACCCCTGGACCCACAACCCAGTACTCGCTCCGAGGGTCCCGCGGTTTACTTTTCTTGTTCATTCAATGGACCCGCCGCTGCTCTCGGGGATTCCCCGGCTGTCTTTCACGTGACCCCAGAAGGGGAGCTCTTTGTTACTTTGTTCGACTTTTAGCGTCCCCCCAACTGCCACCGCAGGGGGGGATGTTCAGCTTTTTTTTATCAACTCTTGTGGGAGGAGATTTTTATCAACTCTTGTGGGAGGAGATTTTTATCAACTCTTGTGGGAGATGTTCAGCTTTTTTTTATCAACTCTGCGGTTGAGGCGGTGGTTGGTTTTTATAGAAGCCTCACTAGTTCTTGGGTTGGCGTAGATGGAGCAAGTGTTGCTGGATCTGAAACGATTGAGAAGCACGGGTTCGATTCCCGTGCCTGTAGGTTGCTGCCAACCACTTAATAACAGCGGGCTTCGAAATACCGGCCGTGCTGTTATATGCTCTGGCAAACAGCATTGATGACAAGAAACGATGCGATCTTGCTTGTTGCGTTTTTGTATCTCTCAGGAAACGTCAATTCAAGAAGTTTGGTTTTCACTGAGAATCACTGCTTCTCAGTTTGCCAGTGTTGCTGCCCGTGGAGGTTGGCCTTATCTTCCAACTACTCGATGACGAAGCAGCTTCTCGCTGGCCCTGCATCGATTTCGTGGCGGGAACCGTGTACATTTGTAATGTTTTGAAACAAACATTTGTGACGTTTCGCTTGCGTCGCGGTTCGTTTTGGAACCAAATAAAAGCGATCGATTTGTGGCTTCCACCGCTGCTTTGTAAGTTCTACCAGGATAAAATTTAGTCTGTGGCAAATGTCCCAAGAAGTTTTACAAACTTCGTAAGTTTCCTTGGCCTCGCAATAATTCAGATAATGATGCAGTCAAATTTGCCTCGGGCACGTACGTGGTACTTCAGACTTGGCGGAAACGCTGACTCAGCGCTGCACAGGTTTTGACTCAGCTGGAAACGTAATTTTATTTTTTGACGAGGGTGCCACTGGTGGCTTTTGGAAACTTGCTCATATTCTTTAAGATCAGGGCTGGAGCGACTACATTGAATTTACGCTACGTTTAGTTGCTGTTTACCTCTTAGGTGTTTGTCAAGAGTAAATGGACCTATCGATGCATGATTTTATACCTACAGAAAATATAATAATGTTTCACCCAATTTTTACACATGATTAGGAGTCTATTATGCTATAATAAAAGCTGCTTTTACAGGTAACTTGCATTGAATTACTTTGGTCGGAAAACTAATGAAGACAATAGTCTCAATTCTAGCGTTTTTTATCATGAAATCTAGTACTTCTCCGTAACAACAGAGTGGGAAACACTGGTTAGCACCAAAATTTAATTATTGTTGAGGGTATGTTGTTCTTGAAAAATGACAAGTTGCTATAGGAACCGGTTTGCACGCAATCAGCGCCCTTCTAGCGCATAGGAATTTGGAAAGTACGACGTTATCTACCGTGGCTGTCTTTGGATCTGTGTCACAATTTGTCAGATATGATGGAAAAGGAGACAAGCCAAGAAGTTACTGCAATTCTTCAAAGCAGCCCCATGCAGCTTTGGTATAACTTTCGTATGGTGATCTATGTCATGTACAGGTGCAACAGTTTGGGGCGCCAAATTGAGGCCGGAATGTTGCATAATAATTAAGAAATGTCAGCGAATGCTGATGATTACGATTTACAAAATATCGAATGCCAGCGACTGCCACCCAGTTACGAAAGATCACCGAGTTTTGCAAAAGAGCAGTTACGAACCTTGGTGACATTTTAAGGCGGAGCTTCTGTCTCCAGCATTCAGCGCCCGCGTGTGGTTTGACTCATGTCTGTGTCCATAGGCGTATCCAGGGGGGCATGACCCCCAAATTTTTAGCATGTCTAGTCATTATGTCCTTTGAGAAGCGGCGTCCCTGCGGACGCCCATGGTTACGGGCCTCAGGGTCCCTACAGTCAAGGGGCCCCCAACCGGAAAGCTGGCATTCAATACAGTTATAGCCTGCCCACTCACTATTCTTGTTGCCCAACGTTCAATGCAATATACAGACTATGCGTGGAACAGAAAAAAACACATTACAAGCGCCTGTGACATCACAGAAGAACGGAATGGCATCCTATTTATGACACAGAGGAAAAGAGCAGGGCATAAGGCAGCATGAGAGCGAACTATTACGGAAACGAAACTTTGACAAGTTGATACATGAATTTGCTTGCAAAAAAGCACGCTATTATAGTTTGAGTGACTCACTTGGTGAGAAAAACTGAGAACGTTTTCGTATTCCTGGGTTTATGATAGGACAAACGTTTCCATTTCCGCATTACATATCTATCCTATTCATTTGATGTTGTAGCGGACGCAAGCTCATCACTGCATGACACCAGAACAGTGAATGTGGCTCGTGTGCAGTGTGAGTTTCTTGCCGGCAAATAAACTGTCCTTGCAATAATTAAATCAATTAATCGGAATTAAGCTGCTGACTACACGTTTTTTTAGAAATTCTTAGTTCTTAATCCCAATTTCCAGGGGGGGCAAATGCCCATTTCCCCCCCTGCGGACGCTCATGGGTATTGTATATCCTAAGAAATGTTTTAGGATTTTGCAATTTTGTATTTATCTAGTAGTTTGATATAAAATCATTTGCCTTCAGTTTTTCATATGGATTCTTCTGTCTGTCCTTTTCTTTTACGTATGCGTGAGACTGCCCTCAGTCAGTTCTTTACAGGTCGCAACCAGCTTATGTTTTCGCGGGAGGTGGGGCAAAATGACTGTAACTTGTTGTTCAGGGGTGTAGTGCTAAAAAAGGCGTGTGGGAATGCCGATCCCACCCGACTACACCTCTGTTGTTGTTGCACTATTTTCGGGAGGGGCAAAATGGTTGTAAGTTGTTGCTGTACCTAACAATTCAAAGATGATTTCGAAAATTTTGGGGGGAATTGCCGGATGTCCAACTCTTGGTTGCGGGCTGGTCGTTTATGACATTCCAAAACTCAAAACTCGAGGAGTGCATGCTCCAGAATCCCCTACTGCTCGCACCAACGGTGATATTGACCAGACCTGCCGAGAGAAAGGAACAAGCGGGTTCGCTGCATTCGGGATCTTTAAAAGGACCAGATAAACCCGTGCTCTAGAACAGGGCTTCTCAAACTTTGCTGTTCTGCGACCCATTTCATAAAAGGTCTTTCTAGGCGACCCCTTGATGGATAGTTTAGATGTCAATGATGCATGCAAACGTCCCGTAGTTTACAAAAAATTTATATCAGGTTTGTCAAGCCAATTTGTTTCGCGACCCCAAAATTACATTCCGCGACCCATAGTTTGAGAAACCCAGCTCTGGAAGACAAGGTACAACTCAGGCCTATACGTTATCAGAAGATTTTTGTGTCTATAAAATTCTGTCAATAAACTTCTTGCAGAGTTTTGCAGATGATCACGGAATTTTTTGCGTAGTTTTTGCATTTTATTTCATTTGTTGCTACAATTCGAATGTATTACCGCAATTTGGAGTGTCGCAATGCATCAGTTTGAATGTTCAATTGTGACGGAAATTTCAAAGTGGGGTAGCTTTACGCGAAACGATTAGATACCTAACTCTACGATAGTTAATGATTTCCAAAATTCAAAGGTCCTGACGTCAATCTTGTGACGTCAAAGTCACATGAAGTTTTTAAGACGGGTCAAGAAACAGCTATATGCGGGGCCCGAGTCAGCTTTCGGTGCCCTTTTACTCCCAACTCACTCTTCGCATCTATGCTGACACAAACGAGCTGGGTGCGGGCGCCCAAATTGACTTCCACTGGTTTCGATTTGCAGCTTATCATGCAAAAGATGACAATGGTTCATTGCACGATACACCTCTAAATTTATGTAGCTCGAGAAATTTCACATTCTGTTCTTGGAGAGCGAGTGTTAGTAACCACCAGGTTCAATGTAACATTCCTACCTTTGAGGCTCTGCTACGAAAATACACGTACCTGTTTCTCGAAAGATGTAGAAAATCTAACAACGTATGGTTACGTGCTTTGATGCAGTCAGATTGTTTGTACTCGTCATTATTCTTTGAACACTGTAATCGCATTTTACTCTGTGAATGAGTGATCGAACTTTGCAGTGCCCGTTTGATCGATGGCGTGTCAAGCCACAATGCTTTCGCATTTTACCTAGACCAGTGTTGCCACTCTGTTATGAAGAAAAACCCCAGAATTTACCTTGAAAAGAAAACAGAAAATAATAAAAAAACCCAGACATACAAAATATTAAAAAAGTCAAAACCAAACTTGAAATGTACGCTAGCAGTCCTTGCGCATAAAAATTAAGGTAATATGCATTATTTGCATCAAATTTTTAACAAGTTGAAGTCTATTTTTGAACATACTGACAATTTACAAGTAAGCTAGCAGCAAATCAAGTATATGAAGTAACATAAAAAGTTAGTTACATCTTTTCTAAAAAACGTTTAATGTTTTCTTTTGCTTTCACTTAAATGTACAAATGAAACATGTACATGATACATTCAAGGTCTTACAGTTTTCTTTTCACCCTAATCATTGTATTCATTGCAATTATTTTTATTTATTCGTTTATGACCAGACACGGAGTCCACAGCATGAACACACACACTCTGCAGAACACAGGTCGATAAAAACAGACAAAACACAACGTAGTACAAGGCATTGGAGCCGGCAGAATCACAGGGTTGCAGACACTTTTTGCAACTGCATTGAAGACAGAACCATAGGGTTAAAGACACTATTTGACTGTACTAAGTAACTAACATTCAAAAATTTACATTCATACCTATCACAATCAATGCACCTGTAAAACAATGAACAGATTCTCAACCACAGCATCTTCATTCATAACAAAATAAGCATTCCAAAATCATGCACAACACAAGCAGCCCTTGACACATCAGCGATAGATCAGAGTGCTGACCTACGCCTAGTCAGTGCCTAATCTGTAGAATATTAGATTTCAAACAATTTGGTTAAGTCTAGCCCTACTCAACTGCACTGGCTACTGACTGACTCTGCACATTACGCCTGTGAAACTATTGTATTCTTGAATGGAAAATACAGTAATACGACATACATTTCTAAAATTTGACCAGAGTAAAAAAACCCAGATTTTCAAGAATAACCCCAGAACCCCAGATGAAACACAAAAACCCCAGATCTAGTGAAAAAAAAACAGCAGTGGCAACACTGACCTAGACTATACCAATCTAGGAATTAGCGGCGTTAGCGCCCTACTCCGCAGTAGTGCTGTAACAAGTGTTACGTGTTAGCTAACAATAGTGTTAAGAATGTGTCTGTAACCCTATGGTTCTGTC
>JGI24158J21664_10004723_pt1 | contig 17587 bp, 8 predicted proteins | sample Ectturendosymbi3_FD_21664 | JGI IMG/M metagenome (IMG submission 21664)
GGAAAAGCGGGCATGAAAATGAATGGAACGAATAACATTTACGTTACTTAGTTTATTCACCGGTGTTTAAAAGTGCTCGCTTAGCGAGCAAACAAGTTCCTCAGACGGCTAGAAATGATTAATACGAACGTCGAGACGGCTGGAAATGTTTCGTCTATAATTCATTGTGCCTTTTGCAGGAAATAAAGATGCAAAAGCTCTTTCTATTAAGTTCAGGTACCGCCGTTGTTGCGTCAGCGTTATAATGCGGCCCGCAGGTTACCTTATAAGACCTCATGTGACCCACGGAGCAAGTTGAGTTTGAGCCCCTGCTCCGAAGCAATGTTTCCCAACCGGGTGCCATTTACGATACTCAGGGATGCCGCGAGCTAATACGTTTTTCAATGCATCATTAAAAAATGCAATTTGCAAATGTCATCAAACCTTTAAGGAAATTTCTATGAGTTCGCCACTGGGTGCCGCAAATTATATTTCTCTTCTGTGGGGTAACGCAAGCCAAAAAAGGTTGGGAAACGCTGCTCTGGAGAGTACAGAACAGGAACTTCTATGTGGTATAGACACTATACTACCAGTTTCATGAACAAATTCGCCAAGGGAAAATTGAAAAACTGCAATCTTAAGCAGCAGGATTGCTGCTCTTGACAATCGACATCGAAACTTATACTGTGTGAGTACATTGTCTAAACCAGGGATCACCATCTTTTTTGAAACTGCGAGCTACTTCTTGTGCACCGAGGGTTAATGCGAAGGGCTACTAGTTTGATACACACTTCTGAAATAATAATTTTGCTCAATTTACCTTTAATTATTTTAGTATTGATATTCGTTAATGTGAAGCCATTGATCATGCTAATATTATTTTTGGAATAGGCCCGCGGGCGACCTAGGTGGTCCTTGCGGGCGGCCCGGTGCCCGTGAGCACCACGTTGGTGACCCCTGGTCTAAATATAGCAAGTGTTGGTGAGTTTGGAAGCATTAATTACTGTCTTCGTACTGTATTTGTGAGCTGTGCACTATTCGTTCTTGGTAAAAAGATACATGTGTACTTTCTGGTAAAAAAGGTATGTGTAGCCCATAACGTCCACCAGCTGCTATTTAGGACCAGGTTTTTCGCAATTACTAAATTCAGTATCCTTGGTAGTCACATGCCACAGAATTTATGATATAACGATTGCTCATTTGTTCAAGAGTATTTTTAACTTGGGCTCCGCGCTGTTAATATGCTACAGGCCCGCGCTAACTTAATCCGGCACTGGCCACACCGAGTCGTTTCCGTCCACATACCAGAGCAGCAGATGAAGCTACTGCTGCTTTGAAAAGCCGCCACTCCATCTGCGCATCCCTGCTCATTCAGGGAGTTCTTTCCGCTAAGGTTTTTCTTACATCTTTCGAAAAGTAACTTTGAATTTTAAAGTGAAGACGTCTGCGGCAGAAACTTTAAAACACGCAAAGCTTCAGTCTACTCTGCTGTTAAGTGTTTTTATTCTTTAATGGTTTTGCATGTTATAAGTATAATGATAGAGAGATGAGACTGCAGCAATGTATTTTTTTACTTTTTCGTCAAATTACCGTTAACCACGACGGAATTTTAGAAATGCAACTTGTCTTCTTCAAGCTTTCTGATTTCTTTGATGAAATGAAAAAAGCTTCATAGCTTGAAAAATTAAGGTTTTTCCGTCTTCACACCATAACGTTTTGTTGTAAATTGGTAAATGACATTCACTGTACTCTGATAATAGATATCTCTAACGTGTTGCGCTTTCGATTATAGTGAAAAGGAAGGGCAACGTGTATTATTATAAAGTCACGGGTAGATATGAACTCCTTACCGTTGCAGCTTATACACTGACGCTATTACCAAAAAGGTTTACGTGGCAGGGACATTTTGGTGAAGAGGGAAACTTTAAAAAAAATTCGCTTTACAAAGCAACAATGACCGCATGTCAACCTCGTCTGATTCATTAAGAAAATATTTGAGGTAAGTACCCTGTTTAAATTTCAATGCCGAATAGGGCATTGTTATTATAATGCAACAACAATCCAGATCATGGGGGGGAGATCGCCCCAATCGCCCCGCCCCCCTAAAACCTACGAAAGCAATTTTATTTACCATGATTTTATACAATTCAGAAAAAATATTCGCGATTAAAGGGGCATTTTTGTCCATTGGTTAGTCACGGCAGTGTTGTGAAGTATGCTTCAACTCTCTAACAGTAGCAAAGCCGTTATGAGACTTGACTACCAAATATTACTGAAATCGCCCCTACCCCCCTAAAATTACTGGCTGTATCCGCCCCTGACCTACAGTTCTGTTTACTTTTAAGTTTTGAATTGTATTTGCGGCTCATTCACAGCAACGCCGTTGTGATTAACCGCGAACGCCTACACTGAGTTCAGTCCGTTTGGATCAGTGGTTCTTAACCTGGGGTAAATTTACCCCTGGGTGTAAATTTCATCTTCCAAGGGGGTAAATTTACCCCTGGGTGTAAATTTCATCTTCCAAGGGGGTAGATTTACTGAACCATTAATTGCAGCAAATGTAAATTTTTATAAATCACTCTAAACTGTAAAATTTTGTTAATTTCGTATTTTTAAGAGATGAGCACCATTGAGTTTATTGAGGGTAAATCTGGCAATCTTGTTTGATAAAAAAGTAAGATACGTAAAAAAGGTTAAAAACAACTGGTTTAGATCTTTCAAACGTTAGTGATTTTTATCCATGACTGACGTCATACAGAACACCGGTTTCTCAACCTGATTAAACCAAAACTGTTGAACATTTATCTCTTGGTAATAGCGACCTCCCAAATATTTCCTTGATCAAACTTTTCGCCTAGGCATGTAATTTTATTATATCCTGCTAAAGACTTCATCGTATCTGTTGTTGCCTGTTCTCGTCTATACTGATGTGTTAATCATCACTGTTACTTTGTTACTGTGCTGCTTCAGCGCATGCGCAGTGGAAATATCGTTTCAGCGCATGCGCAGTGGCAGTATCGTTTCAGCGCATGCGCAGTGGCAATATCGTTCTACCCAGACGCGACAAAAAGCTTTTACTCAAAAGTCGGCCTGCAGCAAATTATCTTTATATAAATGCATAATTTAATTAAATTAAATGCTTTTGAACTTGTTTCTGAACCAGTTGAAAGTTATTAAAACTCATCTGTCTTTGTCGACCAACTTAAAAACAAACGCTTGTGATTATTTAGTACACGAAGTGCAGCGCATAAAACACAAAAATGGACAGCCATGACTGGGTATGCAACAAAACCGGCATCTTAGATATGTGGTAGAAACCGCATACATTGAAAGGTACTGTCTATTGAAAGCCATTCTTTCGCAGCCAAGAATCAGACACTGCGATTTTATTAGAGTATTTATTTCGCCTACTGGGTAAGCATCATCCGCTCTTATTCAAATATTTGCGAGTAGGTGGTAGGCTTATCCATACTCTTCAAAACTCGACCTCGTCTCACCAAGTTCCCATAAATGTTGCCATCCACCGCAACGATCTGTCTGGAGTAAGTGGGTGCAGGGGCAAAGCTATAAATTGGGTAACAAACATATAACGTTCACAATCAGTATCAAAGACACATAAGAAGTAAACAACATCATCGATTTTTAAACAAACTTTTGCCTGCGTGAACTTATAGCAAAGAACCTACTTAATTTATAAAATGTTTGGTTGTAATTTTTGAGTTAGGAAGCTATACTTCAAATAGTAAACAATCTTGGGAGGATGTAAGAGGTGTGCGAAATTTTGCTTAAAATTTGCGAAATATAGGTTTCTTTTAATGCCTATACGTGCTAACCATTGTCACTATGTCTCCATCTCCTTTAGGATGCAATGAAAACGAATTCCAGATGTCCAGTGTTAAAAATAATTGAGAAACACAGCTGGGAAAAACAGACTTTGGTAGAAATTGAACGTATTCTCATAATATTAATGCAAATAGAAGTAAATGTGCCGTTACATCGTCAAGACCACCGGACTGAAGCACCTATGCGTAAACCTCAAGGTTGATGAAAACACCCTGATGTAGACAGTGCGTAGAACATGAGAAAAATGTCTGGCTTATGATGCGGGGTTGGCGCGATCTGTTCCTGATGCTTTGTAAAGGTGTGCAATTACTTTTGAAACAAAACTCTCTCAATCACACTGTCAACTGAATCCATGTTTTTAGCCTCTACTTGTAATAGGAGTGAGCAATGCAATGTAATAAATAGCAGGGTCGGAAAAAAAGGCTTTGAGGCCTGAGCTTCCTGCGAAAGTTTTGTTTCGACCAATTGCAGGCAAGCGCGTAACAACAAAGTATTTGCGTGCAAGTTCGAACGTTCAACTGTCGCTGGGAAGAACTTATTATCCGGCCCTTATGGCTGGCGAAAACCTCGGGTGTAGGAAACCATCGATTTGTCAAACGTATATTTTCTGCTCAGGCAAAGAACCTATTGTCATTAGCATTTTCGCTTATTTTTTCTCAACTGTTGTTGAGTGATTTTCCGACTCTTGATGAAGGGCACTCGCAAACGACATCGCCATATGGTTCTAGCACTGGACGGCGCTCCCAGTAATAAGGCGGCATGTAAACAAGCAATAGTGACGTCATAAGCGGCGATTGTTTCCTGCATGCTGCCGCGTTGGTAACTTAACACGCTGCACGACAAACAAGACGAACTTTTGCACACTGCGTGGAAAACAAAAGGCTTCAAAAATAAATTAACTTGTTTTTGTAAAACAAACGCTTTCTGCCGTCACAACAACGGTCATAGTTATTTTTGAAATGGATCGCTTTCACGGTAATCGTTCTCACAGCCTTGAAATTGCTGCTTCATCGTATGACCCAGTTCTTTCAATCCACTGCCAGGCCGCACAAGATCTCGTGGCAGGTGTTGAGCAGCCATTCGATTGTCTCGTCATCCAGAACCGATAGGCCATGCAGTCCATGCGGATGTGGGTGGATTAGTCAATGACAGAAAAAATGGTCAATGTTCTTCTGCGCCACACTCACAAGCCGCAGAAGGGACCACACCCCAATTGCGCAAGCAGGAACGGAAACGTCCGACACCGGTATGGAAGCGGTCAAACCGGACGCTTAGGTTTATGGAAAGTAAGGCTGTGGCACCGTATGCAAAGATCAAAATCTCGTTTCAGTGAGCACGCTTTCAACCGTAAAGCTCATTTCGAAAGTCACTTTATGAGGAAAATGGGATGTTTAAGCTTGGAAAAAATCCATGGAGCGTCTCATCAAAATCGTGAAAGACTACAGTTAGCAAGTCAGTAGAAAAATCGTCATTTTTGGCCGCGACACCCTTTTCTGTTGTCAAGTACGTTGGAAAAGATACCTCAGTATGAATGGCGAAATTATTACTCCAACATGAGGTGGCAATCAAACTTTTTTACCTTGTTTTATATTCATTTCTTTACAATAAATCCTTGAAACACCTAACCTTGTTTTTTGAGGATCTACAGAAACATTATTCTTCCCACGTATCATGATTTTTGCTTGAATTTTTGTGTGTCTTGTTTCTGACAGCAATGAGCGCAATCACTTACTGTCTGGGCACTTTGTCTGGAAACGTTGTGGTGCTAAGAAAATGGCGGAAACTCTGTTGGAACTTAGACATTACTTGCTAAAGTCAGCACGGTTGAGAATTCCTTCTGTTGAGAATTTCCACCAAAACGTGAAACCATTAGTGTTTGTTATTATGTAGGCCTACACTGCTGCATTACATTTGCTTGGTTGGAGTTTTAGATGGGGTCGTTGGGTTATAGTGAGCTGCTATAATGGTTCGCGGTACACAAAAGGTTGCAACCCACTGTTTTGCGATGCATGTTTAAAGTCTAGCACCTTGCGTGCGGGAGTGAAGACTTTACACAATACAATGCCTATCTACTTTTATGTAGGCCTAAACACAGTAGATGATTAATGAGAAGCTTGCCTCGGGCTCCCCCATTTCTGAAATACCTACCTCCACTTTCTTAACATGTCGATTATATTTTGTGCTTATTGCTACACGTCGGTTTTCTTGCCAAAACGTTTTTTTGCCCAGGGGCGGGTCCAGCCAGTAAGTTTAGGAGGGAGCGATTTCAGTAATGTTTGGTAGTCAAGTCTCAACGGCTTCCCTACTGTAAGAGAGATGAAATATACTTTACAAAACTGCTGTGACAAAACAATGGACGACAAAATCGCGAATGTTGTTTTCCGACTTGTACAAAATCATGGTGAATAAAGTTACTTTTTTAGGTTTTATGGGGGCTATCGCCCCGTAGATCCGCCCCTGTTTTTGCCGGTGTGTGACCCACTCACAATCTGAAGCTCGAAGGCATTTATTGTTGATGATGGAAAAAAAACAACTACCACGTTTTGTAGTAACATTTATTGTTGATGATGGGAAAAAACAACTACCACGTTTTGTAGTAACATTTATTGTTGATGGTGGGAAAAAACAACTACCACGTTTTGTAGTAACATTTATTGTTGATGATGGGAAAAAACAACTACCACGTTTTGCAGTAACATTTATTGTTGATGATGGGAAAAAACAACTACCACGTTTTGTAGTAACATTTTGTGACGATAAGCACTTCCGAATCTAGGTTAGTATCACCGTATGTAGGCTACAAGCAGTTTCAAATTGTAGGATATGCATATCGCGCGATCTATGTAAGTTTCGTAATTGCCGCGACTTTATAAGTAGCTTTACATGTATTAAAATGTATTGTTATGCAGTGTCTTTACATGTGTTAAAACGTAATATTGTGTAGTGTTATTTAATAACACATGTAGTGTTATCAAAAATCACTACATGTGTTAAAAGGTCCCCCTCAACATCTTTGTCTCGGGCCCTAACATTCCTGGACCCACCAGCGTGCAAACATGAAAATTGTTTTGGTCAAACGCTTTCTGGGGTCAACTGCAATGCAAAGACTGAGAACCACGCCGGCGAAATACTAGAATTGCTGCGCGATAAGCAAGAACTTTTCGAAACTGACGTAACGTCACGTGATCGCCGCGCGATTGTTCTTAATATGCGACGTGAAGGCGGCGTGCGCTTCGTTTGCCTATTGGCAGCTGATGCACTGGCATTTGCTGCACAAGAAAGGATTTAACACGCGAAATTATACGCTGCCTTTCAAGTATGTGTAGCAACGGCCAGACAACAGTCAGCACGATCCATAGCGGGGTGTAGGTACAAACTGAGTGTGAATTTGTACATTATTATTGTTCAGGAAGTTTGCGCTTATCATCCTCCCTTTGTTGCGCAAGTTTTTTCAAAGGAAACGTGTTTAGGCGTGTATTCCTTCGAGATCGATTGCAGCCAAAGACAATTGTTTAAAGTGATGTTGTGCGTGTGCTGCTTTCTACCTAACTCATGAGTAGCCTACAAGGCAAGCTTAAGTTGGCCTTTGTGATGTGCACGTCAAAAAAAGCAGATACGAATGTGGTTGTGTGATTTAGGAACATTTAGCAGAGTGTCAGAATATGTAAAGCTCTAGTTATCTAACCTGAAGTCTTGTGTCAGTTTCTTCACGAACAACAGACACGTAATGTTAGTATACTATCGTCCATTCTTTCATATCGGGCAACATCCTGTTGTGGTCGCAAGTATTCGATAATTTACGTATTCTCTACGACTGCTATTGCGATCATAACAACCCAAAAATAATCCTCAAATATCTAATAATGCTTGCTAGCAGTACGTTGCCACAAGCGACAGATAAGTTGTTAAGACCAGAGCTGCCAATGAGATTTTTTGAAAAACTCCATACAGACATCTCAAAAAAAACAGATTGGAACAGAAAACCCCAGGTATGAAGATTCTGTGTTTTTTTCTGTTTTCACACTTAGTGTTTTTACACAAAATCAGGTGAATATTTGGAATATCTGGGCATCAGTAAGTCACAAAACGTGTTACTATAAAGTTGCTAATGAACTTTCGTGTCTGTCTGAATGTTTGTTTCACAGCAACATGGACTTGTTTACATTTCTAGTAATTACAGTAACTAAAATCTTCATTCCCATTGTCCTGCTGTAGCCAATCTTTGAGATCTGGATCTTTCAACCACTCTTCCTTTAATTGCTGTGTGTACCACTTGATCTTTTTCTTTGGGCTTGTTTAACGAGCATCTTTGTCACTTGAACTCACTGCACCCAGAGCTTATATGGTATCAGTTGCTTGTTCATCAGTTACGCTGAAGAGTAAGGCACCTAGATAAAAACAAGATGAAGAAAGATAGACTAGAAATAAAAAGTTTGATCTATCACACCCTATCTTAAATCACCACCACGCAATTAAATCTTAAAAAACTCAGATCTTCAGAAAAAAGCGGAAATCCATAATTAAAAACCCAGACCTGGGGAAAAAAAACAGCTTTGGCACCATTGGTTAAGACTGGTCAGTATCTTCAGCGTGAAACGTAATTGAGAAACGGCGGCATGTTGCGAAAAACGAGAACCTCGCCATTAATCCGCTGCAGAAAGTAGCCTGCTATCCTAAACTTCAGTGCAACTGCACACTAGGTTACTATTGCTGTTCGGCGGTGGCGAAGGAAATGGCGCAAGTTTGGCCGAGAGGGTCAAGTTCGACCACACGGTTTTTCACTGTTTCGACAGATCAACAATAAATGGTTTATCACTTCTGCTTGTCGTGAAATTTCGTCATTAATTGGTGTCGGTGATGAGCAGTTATTCCGACCGATAACAGAGTGATGAAAACAGGCCGATAAAGCCGCTGCGTGCAGTGCATCAAAGAAGTTTGTCAGCTGTTTCAATAAATGCGAGATTAATCATACGGTATTTTTTTCCTGACAGGGTTAGATGCAAGTCATCTTCTTGTAATTCGAGTAACGTGAGTGGTATGACCTATGACCTCAGGTCACCTGTTGTGGGATCTTTTATTAACAATAACGTTCAAATTAACCTGCTAAATGGCCTAGTTGGTTGAGCACACGCCACCAAAGCTGGTAGATATTGTTCGAAGGCTTGAAAATCGGTACTTGTGGCCTGCCCAGCCAGCGTTGATGGGTGGGTGCGAGGGGGGCCAAAGGGGACCCGCGTTACGTCTATTAACTTCCGCAAACTTGCACTTTCAGTCGAAAGTGTTTGTGAAGTGCCGGCGCAGTGCTGTGTGGGGCCCATTGCCATCGAAAATAAAAGTGAACTGCGCTAACGCCCTCAATCACACATCAATCATCATGATGTGTTCTTTGATGCTGTCCTTTTGTCAAACAGTGGTCCTTGTTTTTCGGCAGTGTGGACTGTGTAGCCTGAATTTTCTCAAAAGGCAGAGAGAATAAGGTTTTGAAGCTGTTTGTTTTCTGTTTCAGTTACAATCGTTTCGTATTTGGCAGGTAACTTTTCAATAGTTGCCGCTAAGTACAGTTCGATAGCTGTTGCTGTTTCAACAGTTACTGCTACTTGTCTTCTGAAAGTTAAGTTTAGTTCGTAATTCCGAATGCGTGCTGCTTAGTCAGTCTTAAAATTCACTCTGGTAGAGATCTGTATGAGGCAACCTGAGATCGGCCGAAAAGTTTGAAATAAACCTAGTTTTAAGTACAAATGACTATTTCACCGGTGTGCAAAAAATAACGGTTCTTGAAAAGCAACAGACAATCTCTTTAACGAATATTAACAGTTAAGCCATTTGCAAAGTAACAGAAGTCGGCGAAAGACAAGTTGGGGAAGTAAGCCTTATGAAGTTCTTATGGTGAGAGTTGCATCATGAAATACCGCCGAAACAAGGGTTATGTCAAGGGTCTCTCTCAAACACGCGGGGTCTCATACGAGAAGTCACATAAGTCATTTCGAAATTGGTGAGTTTGACAAAGAAGGAAGCTGATGCATCTGATGAGGATTGCGAGGACGAAAATTAAAAAACCTTGTCGGAACCATTCGATTAACAAGCGATCCTGCTACATGTCCTCAGGTGTCTTGAGCTGGAACGTTAGGGACTATTTAGGGCTATTCAGCTATTTAGTTAGGGACTAAACTATTTAGCCTAAAGAGAACCACAATCACAACAGACGTTTTCGCCAGAAATGAGAGTGATGAGACAAGGTTTTCTAAGTTCCACTGCAAAAGAGTACTGTAAAACGGTGAAGTGGTGGTTCGTGCATGGCTAATTCGGCATGGAAAAGTAGAATATTTTGCCACTACTACAACTCTTTAGTCTTGGATGTCCACTCGCACTTCACGCAATATCTCATCTCTGGAGGTATTGAAAGTGGCAACTCTTGGATTTATTAGGTGTTACGGCGTTGTCCGTTGAAGTCTCTGCTGGAGAGGTGAAACTGGGGCCATCGTGCCCAAAACCTCGCTCTTTCACATCAGTGATTTCGATCATTATCACTCGATCTTGATCTCCATCAAAAATGTCTCCATACGCCACTGAGTAGGACCCCGCAAATGTGCTTTCAATCGGGCCCACACTTGCTAAGGCAGACCATGGTTGCAAGGGCACACTTTACGCGCGGTGCTGCCATTGACTCGCCACCAGTGCAGTATTCACTGTGAAAGCAACCGCGTGGCCCACGGCGCAAGCAAGCGGAGATGGGCGCCGCAGACCACTCGTGACACAACCGCAAGGAGTACAGAAACCGAGCATAAACGAAACTCAACAGACATGCAAATTTAATGAGCTTCGGCCATTCACTCCAATGACTCGGGCCAGATTTTCACCGGGCCACAAAGTTGCTCAAACATTATTTTGTCTGAAAGCTTCTTACATTCAACAATAAACGGCGAACTACTGAGTTAAGGACTCGATTTAACTGAAGTCAACTACACTACAATTTGCTTCTCGAAAATAATTGAAGTCGTTTCGCGATTAAAGACCGCAGCTGTGTCAACAGTCTTTAAAAAATAAAACTCAACTGCTCTTCGAAAAGAAAACAAGTGGATTATGCGCACCGGCAAATCACAACCTTCATTAAACAAAAGTGGGACAGTTAGGAAAAATAGCTGCTGGTTTTGCGTGCTTGAAATTTTTCACTTTCGATATGTCCAACAGATTGATGTTTTGTGTCATTTTAGCAAGTACGAAACGCGGTCTGTCCACGGGACGTACATGACCAATACACAAACAAACTAGAAATAAATAAACGATCGCCGCTCCGCCAGCAAGCCCAGCGATAACTTCAAACAATGGGTAAAAAAACCTAAGACCTAATTTTTCAGTGTAAACAATGAGACTCCAATGTAGCCACCCACCCATCTGACAATTGCCGACAAAACGCCACTGGAAATATTGTCATATTTTTGCAAATATTAATGCCAAAGTGTTCTCATCGACTTTGATATCCTCAATGCTGTGCTTTTGTCAGCGCCCTCGAGCGGCTTATGTTGTAGGCGTGTATGTTTCGTATCTTTTCAACTTCACAGGGGTATCTCAACGAATTCCAGCCAAAAACGCTCAGCTTTCTGGACCGTTCAAAACTACTTTACTTCTTCTAATTATATTGCGGAATAAAGCTTTAAGAACCCTCAATTATAACAAACCAAAACAGATATTCTCTATTCTATGTGCCGAATTTCATCAATTCCTGATTTATTTCATTTACCAGTTGCCAAATTTATTTACTCTTTCAATAACTGCAGATTGCCTTAACACTTTAACAATTGCTGTTGTAAGAGTGCATTAGTACACAGTCATCAAGCAAGGTAATATACTGTACATTGATCCCAAATTCGGTTTGAAATTCCTGAAAACTAAGGCTGTTTCATTTTTTTTTTCATTTAGAAAATCATACAAATATATCTTGTTCTCTTACCAAGATACCAGTTGACCCTTGATTCGTGTGTTTGTTCCATTTTATGCAAGTTTGCCATATATCGTCTCATCTATCTGTAGACCTCTTTCGCCCTTTATAGTACTCGTCCTCAGGCCCGCTAGCAGGGAGGCGCAGGGGGGGCGACCCCCCTCCTGTAAAATGTGTTGGACATAGTTTAAAAGTATTGGACATAGTTCAAAAAATTTGGACCACTCTCAGAAAACTCTTCGCCCTCCTGGTGTCCCAAGCTGGTAACGGGCCTGCTCACCCCACCCTCCAGGTGCACAGGCACGCTTTTCACCCTCAGTTTTTTTGCTTTTTTTTGATGCTGTGCTTTGTTAGTAACTTTTATATAATCTTCAAATTATTGCCTTTTGTCGCATCATTTTTTCCTTTTCACTTGAAATGTCTTCAATTTAGTATTGATTTATGCCAATGATAAGGTTGGCTCACTTGGCTGAGCAGTTAACTCATAAGGACGTTCACCATCCCTTCGTGTATCAAATATAGTTCACACCTTTTGCGTAATTCCTTAGTCTTCAATTGTTCTTATTTTTATATTTTATTTGCATGCAATTAACTTTTATGCCTCATGTTTTGTTTTGTCCTTTTTATTGCATTTCTGTTGCTCGGTGGTTCGAGTATCAAAAATGCGTGAATAAACTTACCTGCCGCAGAGGAACAAACGCCAAACCGCAAACTGGGTTCATTGTGAAGCGTAACATTCCTGCGAAGTATTTTAATGACTCAACATTATTCAAGTGAGTCAGGATTGCCCTGANCGACATTCGATACCAGTTTCCTTTCAGAAGTTTTAAACCAGATCGCTGCTTTTCTTCAGTGTTTTTCTCTGCAGAACGCTGCTTGNTCAAACAAATGCTCACCANCTATTACCCGCAATAAACGCCCGATTGCATGAAGTAGAAAAGTTCACACTCTTTGTCAGTGCTTACCTTTGATTTACGCCAACATTTCAACAAGAAGCTTAACATGGCTTGAAGTAATGGGAAACGTGACAGTCGATACTCGGCCAGCAACAAGTTTCGTTGGGTGCTTTCGCAGCTGCTGGCGCGGTGATTCACGCGACTATAAATCGCCGCCGTCACGCGTTGTTTTTCAGTCTAATCACTGGCAATGGGACAAGTTTATGCTTGCCGGCAACTTGCTTTGTCGTGAGCTGCGAGTGAAAAAAGCGGATTGTACTTTAAATTTGAAAGACGTTTCATAAACACTTGAAACCATCACGACAGAAACTGAGCAAAAGATCCCCAAAACGTGGTAATTTCATAGTTCAGAGAAAAATAAAAGCATTTATGCAATTATTTATTTTGTATATTAACCCTACCCGAACTGTATTTGGAAAATTGGGTTTTATGAATAAAATATTCATTGCAGGTTTTCACAAGAGAAATATTTATTACATTTGTAAACTTTTGCTGTTTGCAAGAAAATCGAGGTTTAGCAGAAGACCGCACTGCTTTCGCAATGCGGCGGCGCGACAGTATGATCCTCTGGGTTATTGCTGTCGTCATCACTTGCGCAGTCAAACCCCTGGTTGGTGTGGACGAATCTAACGGTCAGATAGTTTGCGACCATGGACCACTGAACGGCCATAAAATCTATAACGGCCAAAGATGTTGGATTGCGCCGACGGCGCCGCTCATGATACGAATGGATTCGCTCATTGTTGAAGGAACGTTGGAGGTCGGCGACAGCATCACAGGAGCTGCACCTGCACCGAGAGTGATCAAGGTGCGACGTAATCCTGCAGCGCAGGCCTCTTTTATTTGGAGTTGGTAAATAGCAGGCTTGAAATTTAACCGATCAGTCATGAGCAAAACATTTATTGCAAATCGTACCGCCATTTGCGTCGCTTTAATGGCCTTTCCGATGTTGAAACAAACCGAGACAACTTAAAATTTTGAGCAACGCTTTTTGCCACGAAATCAAGTAAGACTGCCAGTTTTCATTGTGATTAAATTTTGCCAGTTTTCATTGTGATTAAATTTTTCATTAAAAACTGCTCACAATGAAGACTGCCAGTTTTCATTGTGATTAAATTTTGCCACAGGTAAATTTGCATATTTTTCCAGCTAGTTTTTCTATAGGATTTGCTCAGTGAGGTTCACTACTTGAAATATGTTCTGTTTTCAAAAAAGAAAATACAGCATAGCCCTCAGCCTTGCTTTTTTAGCATTTTAAGTTTTTTTTTCTGAAAAGACATGAACAAGCGTCCTGTGAGATTTTATCCAAAAGGCAATACTAAACTTAGTAAATGTTCCGTTCATGGGAATAATGACACATTTGCTGAATCACTGTCTATCGAAAGGAATGCTTTCATAGCCAGGAATCAGGCACTACGATCTTATCAGAGTATATATTTCGCCATACTAGGTGGGAATCATCAGCTCTTATTCATTTAGAACAATTGCTGAATATTTGCGTTTCCTTTGTTATTATTTCAATGTATTAAAAACTACCTGGAAGTTGCATGAATACGTTGATAACACTTTTTTATCATCGTAGCAACTATTCGGTGTTGGTGATGCTAAGTTATGATGCAAGTAAAAAAGTTCAGTCACCTTTATCCAGAAAACCAAACAAATCAATAATCCTATTTAAATTTGTTGATTGGTGAACCAACCAGTGAATGCGGCCCATAAATCCAATGATAAAACCAACTGTGTCGCCTCCGGTGTAGAATGTACAGGGTTTGGTCACGAAATGCGATCTTGCACTTGTAATGCACAATAATGTGGTGACAGTAAAACCTCAAATGAGTTTTTTTTTAAAAAACGCAGTGACATCAATCGTCGAAGAAGCTTTTGTGAGTCCACAAGCCCTTCAAACAGAGCTGCTTGATTTAATGGCATCACCACTCTGATCAGAACGAGGTTAACACACATAAAGCGTGATAGTTCTAATAAAGACAGAGGAAAAGCATTATGCTCATGAAGTAAAATTGATTTCAAATATTAATAAGTCGTAGAATTTCAATTTTGGGGATTTTCGTGGGCATTTTACAATTGCTGGGAACAGAACATTTTTCATCACACACAAAAAAGTAAACGAATACTCCAGTTTCAAAGACCACAAAAAACGTAATTAAAGTGTGATAATAGCGAAAAAGTTTATGTAACCAAATGGATACTTTTGGAAGAGTTTCAGGAAAGTAAACAAACACTTTCGCAGTCAGTTTCGATCGGCCTATATCAGGGGTGAAGAACCTATTTGCTATCGCGGGCCACTTTGTCAGTTACCGCTGAGTAAGCGGGCCGCACAACTTTTTAATCATACTATGAAATCTGTTAAAAACAAAAAATTGTTCATCAACAGAAACAAACAACAAGACTGCTGGCCTCGCCTGAATGCTTCGCGGGCCGCATGTTCGTCACCTCTGGCCTATATAAAACTTGTTGCGGTAACCGTGATGGATGAAACGCTTCCCCTTTGCCAATATCACGAATCACATGTTAGCTACAAATATTTATGTTGTTGTGGCATTCTTTAAAAACAGCATCTGATTCGTCACACCGTGTAACTTCCTAAATTCCTTTATTTCACGTTGAAGCTTTTCCAAACGCTCTCTTTACCAGAGTATCTTCTGTACTTTTAGCACAGCAATAACAATGCTCATTATTCTGTGTTTTGACCAACCGTTTTTGGTTGTCCAACTCAAAATCCACTATACGTTTAATTTTCTTTTTAGTTAATCAACAATTTCAACGTGACATCAACTGGTGTAGTCACAGCAGACGGGAAGGGCTTCGTGTCCGGAGGTCTCGGTGTGGGTAACTCACTTGGATCAGGAGGTCAGTATGAACAGTTTATTGCTTTCCACCGATCGTTGTTGGATATGATAATGTGCAACTTGCTTTTTTGCATGCACTGGGCACGCTCAGCGTTTTTTAAGGTCTGACCTTGCTGTTGGCAAGTACATTTTGAGCGACCGCAACTATTTTATCTGACTACCGAGATGGTCGCAAATGCAAGGTTTTAGTGTATTTTGGTGGTGCTTATGCCGAGACGTATTTTGAGCGACCCTTGGAAAAATTTGAGAGACCGTTTCGGTCCCTCAAAACACCTTTAAAAAACTCTGGGAGCGCTCATGCTGATGCAGCGCAAACATTCACATGGCTTAAGGACCTCACAGTACAACGACAAAACATTTGTGTTTGTCAGCACTTCAAAGTTTTTGTGTAGTCTCTTACCTTTGATTGCTATTACAAAAATCATCGTGCAATTTCGAAAACAAATTTTAGAACTGCTTCGACGAAGCTGCGCTTTAGGATCAAATAATCGGGTTGTTTGAATGATAGAACTTTGGGAAGCAACGCTTGAGTGGTCACTCGTCACTGAACAATGACCAGAAGCAAACTTGGAAACAGTTTGAATATTTAGCCTATGTTTACGTTTCTAGAACAAATTTGCGAGTAGATCAAGTGATAAGAATGGACTAAAGTTGTGTTTTTTTGCTTTCTTTCTGTCTTGTCAACTTTTTTTCTGGAAAGCAAATGCTTTTTTGTCTTGATGATTATTGATTTGATGATCATTGTAGTTCCGAAAGTGACACAATTAATTGAATATTGATAAAAACAAAGAAACGTTTGAAAGACTTTCAAAAATCTGATTGTTTTGGAATTATATCTTTGTTAAATTACAGCCATCGATGTAATTGCATTGCTTATGGTTGGTATTGCAAACAATTTGAAACGATGAAGGTTAGGAACGAAACAAAACGCAGCTGAAAACACTGATAACAAAAACGTTCTTTAGTGAGGTTGAATTTTTGGATAGATTTAATCGCTACCCAGTGTTTCTCAAAACACGTTTCATTGTGATCAACCAGCAGAGTAGTCCAATCAAGTAAATACCCACTTTCAACACTGACTTGTTTTCGTTACACAGCGAGTCTCATTACACGATTGTAGGTCATCTTGTTTTTGTTGATGCTTATTTTGAAGCGTTGCCAAAGCTTCACACCTTTTGCAGCCTCGATTGCATTGCGGTTAAATTCAGGAAGTCTTCGCTGCTTCAGGCGTGGTTTAGACTCTTCCTTCCTTGATGACGTGGGTCATTGCCAATGATGACTGGTGCTGGCAGGAGACCTGACGTGCCGCATGATTTTTGCAAAACCCTGAATTGTTTGTTCTTTGATCAATGTTCGTCGAACACTATGGTTGCGGCTTTTGCTTAAAGGCGTTCAAAATTTTTTATAAATGCATATTGCTTTCATTAAAAATGTATAAGTTTTTTTGAAGATATCTGGCCGAATAGCAATTAGCGCAAAGACAGGTCGATGATGCTTCCTCGACGATATCACGGTTTTATTAAATTCCATAACCTTTTGCTTGCTCTTACCAAATTCTTCAATATTTCAGGTAGATTAAGTTTCGTTGTGAAATAGTTGTTTTTAATTTTAGAAATGCATGTATAATTTATATCATAAAATAGTCCAAATGACTAGTTTCAGGAACAGGAAAAAGTTTCAAGCTATCTGGTCTTTAAGACTTTTTCAGTTTTGTGCTGATGCCGAAAAAATGTTCGAAGGCCACGAAAAGACAAAACCTGCGTCGTGTCGGCTGGCTTTGAAGATTTGTGCAATAACCTGCTTTTCGCAACGTACTATTGACCACACAAACATCTTTAATCTTTGAAACTGGATTAGCCGCGATTCATACAAAACATAAACAACAATTTCATTAAAAAGCATCAAATACCTTTAGGGGACGTTCAGCTTAAGTTGTTGCGGAGAGAAAAGCTTAGTTTATCTTGATGACAGGATGCGATGATTGATAATTTCAACGCGAAAGTAGA
>JGI24158J21664_10004724_pt1 | contig 17585 bp, 7 predicted proteins | sample Ectturendosymbi3_FD_21664 | JGI IMG/M metagenome (IMG submission 21664)
TCCCAATGTTCTTGCTGCAATCCAACGTCTACCACAAACCGTGCAGTAACTTTGCAGTGCAAAAATGGAACCGAAATTTCATACACATTTGAAGATGTTGCGTCCTGTGGGTGCACTGCCGCCTGTCAAATCAATAACATTCCAGAAGTACCGGAATCAACCACAACTGTTCCACCAAAGCCAACACCAACTGAACCTGAGGGATCTGGTGAAGCAACTGTGACCGTTACTGTTCCAGAAGCACCGGAATCAACCACAACTGTTCCACCAAAGCCAACACCAACTGAACCTGAGGGATCTGGTGAAGCAACTGTGACCGTGACTGTTCCAGAAGCACCGGAATCAACCACCACTACGAAACCTAAACCTAGTACTACCACCAAACCAGCAACCACCACATCCGAGCCATGCTACTGGACAGACTGGATAAACTCTGATAGACCCAAGGTGCCTTATCTCGATGACAACGAAACGTTCGCTCACATCGCTGCTGCAGGCTATGAAATCTGCCCTTCACCTCAAGATATAGAATGTAGACCTGTGGGTGGTTCCATTGCCGACTTTGAATCGAACAAACAATGGCAATCGGTCACGTGTGACGTGAATACGGGTTTGGAATGTCTCGGAAAGCAACAGAATGTTCACCCAGTATGTGAAGACTACGAAATTCGTGTTTATTGCTGCCCAGCTTCAGGTGGTTCACAGTCTCAAAGCCAATCGCAGTCGCAAAGTCAGGGCCAGTCTCAATCTCAGTCTCAAAGCCAATCGCAAACTCAAGGCCAGTCACAAGGACAATCACAATCTCAAAGTCAACAGCAATCCCAAACTCAAGGCCAATCACAAGGACAGTCACAATCTCAAAGCCAATCGCAGTCACAAACACAAGGCCAATCACACGGACAGTCACAATCTCAAAGTCAACAGCAATCGCACACTCAAGGTCAGTCGCAGTCTGAAACACAAGGCCAGTCGCAAAGTCAGTCTCAAGTCCAATCACAAAGGGAAGTAACTGCTATTGAAGATCAAGTACAGAGTATTCTCTCGACTCTCATAAAAGAACCGTCCGGAATATCAGCTTCAGTAGGCAACGCTCAAGGTCAAATACAAGCGCAGTCCCAATACCACATGATGGAAACCACCGATGACGCCAATACACAGCAACTAGACAGTCAGATGCAGAACCTTATGGACAAATTTCACCCACGCCGATTGTTGCTGGGCAACAGACAGCAGCAACAACAATATCAACATCAGCTACAAACTGGAGTTAATGATTTAAACAAAGAAATTCAAGAGGTGGGTACCAATGCCTCGCTAACGCATAATTTCAAACTGTTTAGTTTACTGCACTAGCCGTTTGGTTTGATACTGTTCTATAAGAATTCAAATGCTTACAATTGATATGTTAGCAAACACATAAGCTTAAACCGGGTAGGCAGTTTGTGTTGTTTGAGTGACGACATGCATAAGCAATCCAAACCTTTGTAGAGATACAACAGTTTTAGGAGATGCAAGGAACCTCTATATAAAATATTATCCGAAATTTACGAAATTTTAAAACTTCAGCAATAAATCAACAAATCACGTCAAAGATACCAATGTGCGCAGTTAAACACTATACTTAAAATGTGGGACTTCAACTGTAATCGGAACTACCGGTTGCCACTAGCGGCGTTTCATGATGCCTCTAAAAATAAGGGTATGTGAGCTAAGAACGACTTTCGTGGCTTTAATAAAGGATTGAGTTTGCCAAAAATAAATGCTATTTGAACTGGTAAATGGAGCAGTTGTGTTGCGTTAAAGTTGATTTTTGACTTCGGTGCGCTGTACTTAGTTTAAGACCGTAAACGTCTGAACTGATGAGATTCAAAAACAATTTTAGAATAACTCACATATCAGTATTTATTGCGCGTTTGTGAAATTGTTGATATGACATTTGCAGAAATCTGAGCGAGATTTTGGTTAAATTCCCTTGCGAAGATTCCTGTCTCCCCGCGTGTTGCCAGGTTTAGTTAGTTTAGTATGATGGGCCACATCAGCAAAAGAAGTTCAAACGGTTATAGAGAGTCAAAAATTTTAAAAAAGGAGAGGAGCTTTTAAACAGCAAACTGTCATGATCTTAGAAAATTTTAAAAAACTATATCAGTTGTAGATTTGCGCGGGAAAAGATTTCTCAACAGCAGATGCAAGCAGCCCAGAATTTGCTGTGTAACATGTATTTAAATCTCCTTCTTGCATCGAAAGAGTTCTCTTTGCTGCTAAAAACGCTGGAAAAACAATGTAAGAGCAAACTTTCTAACGCTGTTGCCTTTGTTGGGCCAGGACACACTGAAAAACAACTCAGCTATTAGCAACAGCACAAAACCTAATAGAAACACCTGCTGTTTTTCACCACGCTGTCACTCGTAACGAAGCCATCGCACAAGACAGACACTACGATAACTCCACATATAAAAAGCAAGGGAGAATAGTTGTTCCGGTTTGTCAGTCAGTGACAGTCAATCTTTTAGTTTATTTCCCTCAAAGTAGCGCTGACTAGTGGGTAATGACGCAGAAAATAATTACAGCAAGAAACTGCCAAATCTTGTGAAAAATGCAATGTTTTACGATATTTCACTAAATGTGAAATAGAGGGGTCCTACTGTAAATGGAGAACTGGCACAACATCCGCCACTGACAGCGGCTCGCCGGCTCTGAATGCGTTTAAAAATAAGAATATTAAGAGTATTTGCTTAAGGCGTATTGCGTTGATTACTAGAAGGTATTGATTTGGCCGGAATTGAATGCTTTGTTACTTCGTAGGTTGGGCAAAAGTATTGCACGAAAATTGGTTTTATTGGCTGCGGGATATTTACACTGCAGACGGCAGACTTGTTGCGCTCTACAACAGTCAGTGTTACATTTTCAGCAATCTCATCAAGACCATCAGTTGCATACCAAAGTCAACCAGAAGTTGACGAAGGTGATCAAAAGCTTGGAATCGGGCGATGATTCAGCTCATGTTCCTGCCGCACTTCAGCACGAAGTTAAACAAACCATCAATCAGCTCGTCAACCAGCAAGCAGCTGAGGTCCACAAGGGAAAACAAATTAAGGCAGAAATCGAAGTAAGTTCTTAAAGCTTGCGTATCTATCGAGACTGTAAAGTTCAACGGTTGTTATTGATATTTTTGACGGTTGCGACGATGTCAAACAATAATTAATCAGAGACATCTATAAAACAGAAAGCAATTTTAAGACCTACTGTGTATAAAGGTAAGGTGAAAAAGTAGCAATCGAGTGATAGGCGGGTGAACTCCATTAATGCTACTTCAAAGTGGCTGAACGCGTTTTCTGTTCAGTTTCGAACTTTTTGGCGTTGCAGTCTAACGGCAATTATTCAAGTTCTGCTATTCGAGGTCTTGCTACACAATACAGGTGATACCGTTTCTTGTTGTTGAAGTCATCTTACATTTGTACTGCCAACATTAAATGTGTGTTCGTTTGCAACTACCAGCGGCTCAACCTTTTCTTCAATATTATTTTCCAAGCGGGCCCCAAGAAATTCAATAAGATTTGCAAGGTAAACAAAGAAAAAGTGTGAACAAGCACACTGATGACATAAAAAGGTTAATACCACCTCCAACCACCTGCAAGTGAGGTTCCAACAACAACAACTTTCCAAACNGCGACTGCCCTGCGCGCANCGTTAGGGTACAATATGGGGCACTGCTGGTCACCGGATCNATATGAACAATTAATCATACGTAGACACCTTTGAGCTGGATGAAAACAGTAATATTCCATTTTTTTCGAAAGCTGTGGTCAGAGCCTCCACATCAGCTAAACACAAGCAGCGCTGGAAGTTTTTTGGAAATATGTTTGTTTTCCCAATCTATTGTTTTCTGCTGAATACGCGCGTTCGTCTCCAGTGTATCAGACATTTTTTGAGGGTTTACCGACATATGCTGCGCCGTTGCTGCAGAACATGAAATTATGGTAACTACGAAAATATGGTAACTCTGTATTCAAATGCAAGAAAAAATAGTTTCTTTCGTGCGCATAGCAATCCAAAGTATTATTGGCAACCTGGGAACTAGTACTTCTAGCCTGGATTCAAACATTTGATTAAAGAGTCCTATAATACTGCTTACCGAATATTGCATGGCATTCCCAAGGAAGTCTGTTTTTGTCAGCATCATGTTATATACGCTTTTCATTAAAAAGTTCTGTAACATCTCGACAGCCTTCATTTACTTTTGTTCATCTTCTAATAGTTTTAATCAGTGGATTTAGTGTGAATCGGTCGTGCTTCATCAACACTATGTTGCCATGTGTAGCGATTCGCAGGAGCAGCGCAAATACGTTGAGTCAAAATTTGTCCTATTTTACTATTAATGTTGTGCAAATTGTATTTATACCATAAACTGATCTCCGTCGGGGACTACGTTTGTGTTTCGACGTAATAATCAACTTCTTAGCAAACGGTACGTTCATACCGGAGACCTGATATTTTCGGTTCTACAAAATGATTGTGACTTGTTGTACCCAACAAATAAACATGTTTTTGAAATTCTTGGGGGGACAATTGCCCGGTTGCCACCCACTGAATGCGGGCCTGAAGGAGACACTGGAAGACAGATGCTCAACACACTGTACACAGCAGCACAGTCTCTCACAATCTCAGTAATAGCCTATATGTCCTCAAACATCTAAATGCTCCAAATGGAATGCCGTTCTACCTCAACTGAAAATCCTTCAGTGATGGACGTTACACTACGTGATCTAAACTATTTGGAAAGGGTTTCCCAAGATGTTCGGATTTTCAACCAACATTCTGTTTTTCAAATATTGCACCACTTTTGCCTGAGGTATCCCAGTACATTTTTTGAAAATGACTGAGTGGGTGAAATGCAAAAGCAAGAGAGCTTAACTCGTTTCCTCATATATATAACACATTCTGCTCCTAGAAATGAAAAGATAGTGGTGCCCAACACAAATTGTTGAACGCAAACGCAGCACTCATTAAAATTAGCAGTTTAGGATGTACAGCTGGCCCTCAGCGCAAAACGTAACAAATTATCTTGATACAATATGTTAGTATCTTTTCAACATTTTCCTGCCTTTCCAAAGATTTTTACCATTTTCAAAACATGTGTAGTTGCGTGAAGGCATCCTTTTCCACCTCCCTCAGCTCACTGTAATTGATTCTATTATGGGCAGTGGGACTTCCAGTTATGCGTACACTGACTGATGCAAAACACTTGTGACACTTCCTACGGTAACTATGATGTCCTGCTTGTAAAGGAAATTTTCAGCTAGAGTCAAAATCAATATAAACTGAATTATCAACACTCGTGCTTTCACAGCATGCGATCAAGGATTTGAGCAGTGACGAATCGCAGCAGGAAGGAGATTTGCAGAAGGCGATTCACGACACCATCACTGGTTTGCAAGCGTTGCAGCACAGCGAAAGCAGCTTAATGGATCAGGTGAAAAAGAGTTAGACGCTGGGACGATTGCTTTTTTGTTTTCCTGTGGTCTGAACTTGCAACTTCATTTTTAAATAACACGAGGTCTGACGTAGTTGATTCTTCCTACGCAAACAAACAAAATTTACTTCAAAAACTAGCGGTTGTAGGCCTAGTAAATTTTCGATCCTCTAAGAACCTTTCACTCCAACGCGTGTTTAATATAATCTTTGTACATAGCTTAAACTTTATCAATGGGCGTTGACTTATCATTTCGTTTTTTCCATGACGATTTTTGTTGTATGTTTTCCTACGATCAAGGCCATCGGTTTTGTTTTAGAATCAAGCTGAGATGCAGCTCCTTCATTCGATGGCTTCACTTGATGACAACCAACAACTCGGCGAGATTGTGGGAACGCATATACAGCAGCAGAGCCAATCTAAATCTCAGGCATCCAAGAGGTCTGAAGAAAAATTTGTGGACGAAATTAAAGAGCTTGTCCCTTAGTCTCCCCATTCTTCCACACAAAAGATTACGAAAATTTGCGCTTAGTCAGCCTTTAGTTCTAATGCCTTAGATTTAATTGCAGTAAAGCTTTTTGGCGCCAAAGTGTGTTTGAATGTCACTGCATAGTGTGTACTTTCGCTGTGCGCTGTCGACTGAGTCGCTGTGTCCACTCCTTTTCCGAATCTTCTTACAGTTATGCAAGCGTGTTTTGTTGCTTAATGAGCTTTTCGCATCAAAGTCAACCGTTTTCCACGGAATTTCACGAGCTTTCTGTTAAAGAACAAACTTTTTACTGCTTTGTTCGGAGAAGTGTTTCCTTTTAGATGTTTTGCACATTTTCTGTCGATTTCTTTTGTGTTGTATGCGTCCGGGTAAAGACATGACCGATTTGCACTTTTGCTTCGAGTCGACAGCTGGGGTCGATGGCAATATAATGTAGTTTGAAGAAGTAGTGTGCAAATTCCAGTCTAATTCGCTTTATCTAACTAATCACTTGAAAAATAAAATGAAGATATGAAAAACCTTATTAAAATTGAATATGTTTATTTCAGTGATGAAACAGGTCATTGTGCTTGTCTTAACCTATACGCAGAATCTGGTTACACGGATATAAGCTAGATTATCTGAACGACAGTTTTAAAGCTTTTTTTCGAGCCAAGGTTTTGAAATTGTTACAAGACGCTGAGGTCGAACTTTGGAAGCATGTGCGTCGGAAGGGTGGGGGGTTTTTGCTCCCCCTGGATTCTGAAATGTGATATTTTCCTATTAATTTTTTAGTTGAAAAATATTTTTCTCCTAGTTTCGAGTTGGTAAAATGAAACATCACCACGTTGGACCCCCACTGGAAAAATCCATTACTGCCCTCTCCTGGAAAAAATCCTTCCGGCGCCCGTGGCCGGAATTTTAAAGTTAACCACAGCGTTACCACATCAAAGGCCACTATACAAAGTTTGAAGGCACGACGCTGAATTTCAAAGTTAAGAACACCTGTAAGAACTGCAACATGCACCTTTACAAACTGCAACATGGGGCGGCGGTAGCTCAATAGTGGGTTGTCCGCCTCTCAATTGAAAGGTAGGATGTTCGATCCACGGCAACTGAGTGAATCGACGTAGCGCTCCATCGGCAAGAGCGCTTATCTCAACCGTCCCAGCAACAGGGGCGTGCAGAGGGGTACGGTACGACGGCCCTAGGAATCCATTCAAGATGGGTACACTCAAAAATAGAAATAACAAAAATTACATTTTGTTACAGTAAAATGCTGTAACTAGATGCTTCTTCGTATTGTAAGGCTACTAACACATACTGCATGCATATGATGGGAACTATAGCCTGAGGGGGTATGCAAATGTATGTTAAGTTAAAGTGACCCGAGGGAGAGATGGAGCAATGCCATCGTTATCTTGAAGCCTTAGATCAGTGGTTCTCAAACTTTTCTGCACGTTGACCCCTAATTAAAGTATACAATCTTCTGTAGACCCCGTGGCTTAGCCCATCGGTTACGAATGCAAGGAATAACAACTGCCAAACTGCGACACATGCGCTACAATATTGTTTGTGACGTAACAAACAACAGTTTTCATAATGTCATCACAATGGATGATTTAACAAAAAACTATTCGAATCAAATGTACTTTTAAACGCTGTAGCTGAGATTTGATCAGCCCTCTTAATTTTGTTTGATTTGTTGAAAAACGACGTTTGCATTCCTTACCCGATTAACAATATTTTTGAATTGGAGGCTTCATTGCTCCATTAGACCCCAGCAGTTATTCACTGACCCCTGGCGATTTAGTGACTCCCATTCGACCCCGTGACTACTTATCGACCCCTTGGATGGTCCAACTGACCCCTGGGGGTCGATATTGACCACTTTAAGAACAACTGCCTTAGACCCTGTCTCTCTTTCCCCTTTGTATGCTGGCTAAATCCTGCTAGCCCAGTGGTTCTTAAAATTTTTTCTACCACGCCTCCGTGGTTGCCAGACGTCCTTGAGTGCCACGGACTTTCCTTGAATTTGTTATCAAAACTGGTTGTGTCCTTGATCCTTGAAAAACATTTTGTTGTCCTTGAGTATTTTCCGGCGTCTTTAAAACTTCTTGAACAGTTGTTTAAATTGTTCATTATTGAACTATTGATTACATTGAACATTCAAGTGTTGCGATCGGAAATCCCGCGCGGCATGAGCGCAAAGCTTCGCACTGTGGCAGCAAGCAACAATAGAGTTCACATGCCATGATCACTCTATTATTGCTTGTTCGCACCACATATATAATGGTGTTGTTCTTCACGCACATCCCGTTCGTGGTAAATCACACATTTAACGCAACACCACCGGAGAGGTTGCAACACAAGCATCAAGATCAAACAAGGTAATTGAACAGAATAACGCGTAGATTTTTGTTCCATCTCAAAGAGTTGTGTAGTAAAAAGCACCCATTGCTTTTTCAACAAAGTTTGTTTGAAAAAATGTGCTACACCACTACATCTAAAAAGTATCCAAAGTAGGTGTGAAGAAAAATTTCAATAGTCACAAAACGGCAAAATGTCCTTGAAAAAATTTTCAAGTGAAAAAAAAAAATTTGTGAAAAAATTTTCAAGTAAAAATCTGGTAACCCTATGCCTTCCTCAAGTAGTTGTCCTTTGTTTCAAGTACCCCTGACTTTTTGCAAGTTGTAAAAGCAAGAAATTTATTTATTGGTAAGGGTAAATTTATTTATCAAACTTTCCATATTATGGAGTGTGTAAGCGCTCGCGGTCCCATGGAAATTTATTGACGCCCCTGGGGAAGCGGTGCCCACCAGGTTAAGAATTACTCTGCTATCCTATTGTTAATCTGCGACTTTTAGTCTTCGAAATATCTCTCGATTCTCTATAGAGCAGTGGTTATTGGCCTTTCCCTACCACGCCTTCCCTAAGTACTTGTCCTTTGTTTCGAGCCTCCTAACTTTAAATAAGTACACTGAATGAAACACTTCCCCGTTCAAGAACTTTCCATGTTGTAGAGCACGTAAGAGCTCGAGTCTTCCTGGATATTTAAATGGCGCTACCCTGGGGAAGCATGCCCCCGGCTAAGAACCACTGCTCTAGAGCCTGGGTTCTTCAACGGGGGGGGGGTGAAAAGAGATTTTTCAAGACAAAGTGCTTAGCATTTTTTAAACTGTATTTTTTACGTAACCGATCGAAATGTTTCAGCATGATATGCAAAGCAATTTTTTGTTCGTATTTATCCAAATGTAATTAGCTAGATTTCGTTCATAGTTGATGGTAAAGTTGAATGTAAAATTTGTATGATTACGACGTTAGTTGTTGCAGGGACATTGTGATTTGTAGGGCTACATAGGAGAAATCATTCTGCACGACCTAAAGCGAACTCAAAACCGCGGAAGTCACTAGTTCAGCTATGTCCAACCCGCGGGCCGCATGCGGCCCAATCGAAAGTTTTGTGCGGCCCAGTTTAGGTTTTCGCTGCAGTAACAGTATCGTACATACGGACAGCCTGTTCTTATTTTGATAATTTTTAATTTGACATTTCGATACAGGTGCTCCTCAGTGCCACTTTATCACGTCTGTTACCATTGCAATTAGGATTCGAACATTTTCAGTATATTCGTTTAAACTAATTTAGTTTGCCAAGATCAAAGTAAGCCATTCAATGTGCGGCCCTGGTCAAGATAGTGACATACTTTCTGGCTCAGTAAGCCATTTGGGTTGAACATAGCTGCAACTAGTTCTTATATAGCTATCAAACCAGCCAATAAAACGTGACCAAAGCAGGTGTTTCTGAGCTTGCCTACATTGTGGAAAATCGTCCCAGGAATCAAAATGCCACCCGCCAGTATCCTGATAAATACCTATTACGGGTAACAGCTTAAAGGTTTAGCAAAACGTACGATGACCTCATGACTGTGACAACAGGAAGACACTGAAACTGGCATTACGCAGAAGAGGTTTAGTAGGTTACTATAACGATTGTACGGGAGATATAAAAGCTTCAAAAGATCTCAGACACATTCACTTTGTCAAAAACAGCCAAAACGACAGGAGACAGCTTTTGTACCAATTTAACTAAGAAGGAATGTTGGACCAAATTTTCGGACAATATAATATACTTTAAAGAAACCTGGCCCAGAGACGTCTTCATTCTGCGTAAATCATATTATTGCAAAGCAGAAAGTCTTGTTTGATATTTGTGGACTGATGCAATCTCAGCAAAGTAGTTATCAAAGTGATTAGGTAATCCACCAATATCAAAGGAGTATATGAATTTGGCAACTGACAATTTAAATAAGNCTGGTATATCNAAAATTTTGTGCTTGGAATAGAGTACAGCTGCTTTAGTTTTGTTATATTCAATGGTTCTCACAGCTTTGTTCCGCAATCTATTGTAATTAAAGGGAGTAAAGTCTTATTGTTGGCCCCTCCCCGGTTAAGTATTGGGTGAGTTAAATAGGAATAGAAAAGAGCAAAGTAAACAGATTTGAGCGCTGAAATGTTGGTATAGTGTTTTAATTTGAACAACATTCCACATGATTTGGAGAGTTGTGTCACCAACTTTTCGATTTGAGGCTTCCAATTAAGTATGTCGTCAAATATAACGCTAAGACATTTTAAGCTGATTTGTTTTGATACTGGGTGATGATTAATTGAAACGGAAAAATTGATATTGTTATGATTGTTCATGAGCATGAAATTGCTTTTGGAATAACTGATACGTAATTTGTTAGCACGAACACAGTGGTCAAGTTTTTTAACTCGTGGTTAACTGTTTTTTCTAACATTTTGTGGTTTTCCCCCAAAATATGCAGATTGATATCATCAGCATATAAAACAGTATTAAAGTTAGAGGCTTTTACAATGTCATTAATATATATAAGGTTCAGTAAAGGCCCAACAACTGATCCCTGGGGCACGCCACATGTTATATTCAAAAAAGAAGATTTAGTATCTCCTATTTTAGTACACTGAAACCTGTCGTCTAAGTAAGAAGCAAGAAGTTTTAGGGGTGTTCTTTTTACCCCATAGTAGAACAATTTTTTAAATATTATGATCAACACAGTCAAAGGTTTGCTTAGGTCTAGAAACAGAGTACAAGTTATTAATTTGCTATCTTTACTACAAACCGTGTCATCATAGATGGCAGCAATTGCTAATTCAGCAGAGTGATTGGTACGGAAGCCATATTGCTGTGGGCTCAGTATACAATTACTGGTGACAAAAAAGTACAATCTGCTGTAAATTAACTTTTCAAAAACTTTGGAGAGAGTTGAAAGTATGGATATTGATCTATAATCATTAAGAGATTTAGAAGAAGTTATTTTATTTAGGAGAAGTTATGCTTATGGGTGTAATTTTAGCAATTTTTAAAAGATTGGGAAATTCACCTTTTGCCATACATTTATCAAAAAATTCAGATAACCACGAGGATACACTACTGACAGAAATTTTTAAAACTTTGCTGCGATATCATATGAGTTAGATATTGTTTTGCATTTTAATGATGGAATTATTTGTCTGAAAGGACTCATTAATAAAGTCATTAAAAGTTGTAGGAGGAGGGTCAATTGTGGAGGATATATTTTTGCCAATGTTGGAAAAGTGAATATTTAGTTCTACACAATGGTTCTGATTATACGATCAGCATTGTAGGTTTCTGCACCCACTTTGTTTTTTTAGTTTTTTAGAAATAATTTCATTAAAATTTTCCAGGTTTTTTAACATCATTTCTACAGTTTTCAAATTTTGATCTATAATAGTTTTGTTTTAGGGATTGTTTAAGGTGAGTTATTTTATTTCTGTAAAATTTGTATTTGGCTGAAATTCATGGGTTGTTTGTTGATAACATTTTTTATAGAAGGCATTCTTTTTAGAGATAGATGTTAGCAAACCTTTGGTTAACCAAGGTGTGTGGAATGAACGAGCTTCTTCCCTGGAAGCAAACCTAACATGTTGGTCAATAATATTGATAAACATAAGAATAAAATTGTTACAAATGATGTTGATATCACTGTTGTCTTGGTTGTGGAAGTCAAGATTAAAAATAGCAGTGTTAATATCTTCCAGAAAAGATGGCAAGTGAAAATTTTTAGACAATGAATTTTTGGTTTGTACTTATGATACATTTGTGATGGAAATTAAAGTTTGCAGTGAGAATCTTTCTGCTGAACACGATCAATGTGTTCCCACGCTGTAATGATAAGATCTTTAGCTAATTATATTCTAACATATTTTTTCCTAACACCGTGCTGCGCCAGTGAGCCATCGCCCACAGGTTGAGAAACACTGCTCTAGGCCGTGTAATGGTCAACTGGGCTTGTTCTGAGTCAACGAAGTTCTACATACTGTACTTTGTCAAACCCAAACCTTTCACGTTAGTATCTGCCGTTTGCCTTGTTTTACATGGAGTATTTCTCTCTATGCAAGGTCCATCTTCACACCTTAGTCTGCTCTGAAAGTTGTAAGTTTGGCTATTGCGGTCAGCTGTTGATGAGCCCTAAGGGACGGACATTATCACGGGCAAGAAGCGACACGCAGTGATGTTTTGTGTTTATCGAGTTTTATTGGAAAGGAATGACAAAGAAAATACTCCTAGCAGCATGTATGACGCGAGCTTGCGAATATAAGGAATTTTTGGGTTATTTCTTAGTTCTTAGTGGTTTCAAAATTAACCCCAGTCCAAAGGCCTAGGAAATTTAGGCCATGAAAAGTCCATAAAAGCAGGTATATTTGTGCAGATACCAACTCTTTAAATACTGGAAAAAGTTGGGTAGGACTCTAGATAAAGAAATATAGTGTCAAAAACTAAGTCACACAGACTGTAGAATTTTTTACTGCAATTAGCAAATGCTCCACTTCAGTCGTACCACCCTATGGCTCACTAAACTTGTTCATAAACTTTAAACCCTTCATGATGAATGTATGAAGAAAGTATTTTCTAATCTTGAAATGAACTTAAGTCATTCAGAAAAGATTACAATTTTACAATCATTCTTCAGACATCCAAGATTGATCATAACAAAATATTTTTGGCTCCTGGTGAAGATTTCAGCAACACCGGAATTATTTCACGTTTTCTGTGACTCGCATCTTGTCTCAGCAATGTAGACATCGAAGACTTCAGTTCAACGCGTTTGCTTTATCTACCTCTGATGCTTTTAATTGTTTTCAAAGTAGCGGGGAGAATAATGAAAGTGAACAATTGCTTGTTCGTGCAAAATTCACTATTTTATTTCCATGTATGTTTCCTCATTGAGTGAAATCACCAAAAAAATTTTTCAGAGTTGCTATTATGTTGCTCCTTGAACATTTTTATAAATAGCTTACCTTTCTGAAAACCTTCTCATTTTGAACTTTTCCCAATAAATCCTTTTCAAACATGTTTCGCGCTTAACAGCATTGGAGTTGTTTTTAACAAATGTGTTGGGATTTCAGCAGATGGTGTGGTGGGTTGTGTGTGCTTTTTGGGCTTGTTTCAAGATTTGTGGTTGACCTTTAGGAGACACTTTTAGCAAAAATCAAAGCAACACGTTTGCTGTGCGTGATTTTTCGATTTATTTTCTCTGCATTCGATTCTTCCCAGAAATGTGAGTGTTCATACAGCATTTTCAACTCAGCTATCGTCTGGAAACAAGGATTATTTGTGGTTCCCAACTTCCCATGCTTTGCAATTCAAAAGCAGAAACGAAATTGACGTTGCAACCCAAATTTCTCGGGGTCATTTTCATGTAATGGAATGTTTTCATCACATGAAAAACTTTCAAAACCTATGAAAATCCGTCAACTTCACTCGTTAACATTCCATAAGAAGTTCTTGACTTTGTGAAGAATGGAATGAAACACAAAACAAAACTTCTTTTCACCAAGGACTTGAAAAAGTTTATTAAATGGTTCAACAGGCGAAAATTCTGTAATTTATCAATGCTAGCACACGCTATTCATAGTTTAAAAACAATTTTTCAAAATTAACTATAGTGTGGTGGTAGGGTTTTCATATCTCAGAGGGAATGCTTGAAAGATCAACATTGGTTAGGGTAACTCGTGAAAAGGAGGGAGCAAAACGTTCGATTTCGCGTCGGAAAAAATACATTTGTTGCGATTGAATGCATTTAGGTTAATTTGATGCAAGCGGTAACATAAAGTTCAATCTCCCCAACAAACACACCTCCAGCTCCTCCTAACCAAAAGTGCAACCTGTTGCAGTGCTTTATTGAGGAGACAAAATTGTACCAAAAATAGCATAACCTAAAGAGCGTCAATAACCTGATATGAGTTAAAAGCTTCGTTTGCAACACTTGCCATTTAGTATTTTATTAAGATGAGCTGGCTTCAACAAAAATGTGGTATCGCTTCACATCTAGATATCTGGTTTCCGTAAGTGAAAATTAAATGTAAGAAAATCTGATTTCCTACAAGGATATGATCGTAAAGCTTAACACACTATTGGAAAAATTATCATGTTCCTGTTTTGAGGCAGTTAAGCGCGTATCCGATATTTTCGTGATTTACTCAATCAGTTGTTTTGTCAAGATTTTATAAATGTTAAAAAAAATTTGGAGCCCGGTGGTTTGAAAAGGAGGCTATTTGCTATCTTCAAAGTGAAGCCAATCGTAACAGTCAAGGAAACGGTGTGATGCATATCAACTTGTGAACTTTCTGAACAAACTTCGTTTCTTTTTGAATTTCTTCTGATAAATAAAATATAACGTCGTTATTTGAAAATGTTGTTTGTGTCTAGGAAGCGAAACGAATTTAATTTAACTGTGGCAGTTGGATTTATTATGGCAGCTTGCGTAATAACCCTCGATTCGAGCGTCAATGGATCGTGATCTAGATGGAGGTAGTTGCATCAACGATTGCATCGTTAACCGCAACAATTCGTTCAAGTCAAAGGGAACCTTCCTTAACTTTGCCCGCTCATTCTTAGCTTTTTTCAGACATCTACTATGCCTCAGTAAACCGTGTTGGTCTTAGGTCTGTATTGACGTAGTAACGCGCATTGACTTCGCGTCCGATCTTGTGTGAGAGTTGACCGCAAAACAGTATCAATTCCTATAAGCGTGAGAATATAGATGGGAGCCTAACAAAGCGCAACATTCAAAGAAAAGGACAAAGAGTGGGAAAATCCTCAATTTAGCAAAAAGAATTTCTGAGAATCGTTTTTCCTTCATAGTAAGTCAGCTCCTTTTAAAAGATGTTCACCCTGCTGTTTTAGTTTATTCACCAGGTTGCATTTTGGGGAGAAGTTGGTTTTAATAGTCAAGCAAGAATCGTCAAACCAGCAAACTACGAAATAAATTTAGCAACGCCAAAAGGTAAGGAGATTGTCGACTGTTTTTCATAAAAGCAACCGTCAATCTTTAAAATGCATTTGCGTTGTGCTTTTCGTGTATATACTGAACCAGCAGGTCTTGCATTTTCAAAAGTTGTCAAGGCAAACGGGACGCGAAATCGGACGTTTTGCCCTCCTTTCACGAGTTACTCTAGCCAATGTTGATTTTGTTTGATTTGAAACCTGGTGGCAAACGCTACGAAACAACATGAGTAGCAAAAAGAACAGCAGTTGTCAAGGCAATTAAACAAGAGTTTCAAAACAAGATCTTCCGCTTTTTTCATTGTGCGCATTATGGACAGCAGCTTCGGGAACGTATGATCGCATACAGTGATTTACTGCAGAAAATTTGTACTGCCAGAAAATCACCTGCTTGTGTTCCCCTTCTCTTATTATTACTATTTTCATTCTGAGAAGTTGACCACATATGTGAACCAATGCATCAAGCAAAAAATCAGGAATGATTGAAACCATCGTCAATGTTATAAAACGGTTGATTGCATCTGGGTCACATAAATGTGGAGAAGAAATTTTCTAGAAAAGTACAATACTGCACTGAGAAACAATCAACCGACTTGAACATAGGTGTAGGAGCAGGCAAATTTTGGGGGTGCCAAAGATTTTTGCCCAAATTTCCCCAAACTTGCCCGAAAAAAAGAAAACGACTGTATTTCACTTCACGTTGCGCGCATTTTTTTAAATCAAAGCACTTCAAGCATTTTTGCCCAAATTTCTACAGATTTTGCCCGGATTTTCACCAAATCAAAAGTTTTGGGGGTGCGCTTGCACTCCCTGCACCCCCGCCTTATACACCAGTGGACTTGAACAACAGGAAACCTTGACAACAAATCTATCCATGCTAATTCAATAGAAGCTTACAGTTTTGTGATATATCGAAGACCTCCTTGCGCAGTAACTTTTTGAAAAAACTAAAGAAGCAAAAGAAAAAGCTGGTTACTAGATTACCACTGACTTGCCTACAGTTATCGGATATGAGGAACCGCTGGTGGGGACTGAAGACTTGCAATGTATTAGCTTAATTGTTTAAATTATAAGAATGTTCGTCTTACCAAAAAGGTCGATTTCGCACTATCTTTCAGCAAGGATCAAATTGTTAGCTATCAGGGTAAGCAAAGAGGCTTCGGAAAGCTGGTTATCAACAGCTAGTGAGCCTTTTTGAAGTGCGACTCTACACCAGTTTGCATGAAGCGAGTTTAGATTACCCCATGGCCATAGGGTTACAAGCTGTACTCTTACATTTCTAAGTCTTGTCAGGTCGCTGTCCGAAGACATGGGCAAAGCATCTTATTCAAAAGTGCTCGGTCATCTCCTTTTGGACTATAAAGTGACGTATAACAAGGCTGTTTTCGTTTCTGCTTTACTCCACCATGGATTTCATGATGATGGCTAAAATGATTTCACTGATGGAGTTTTTTGCTTGCCCGCACAGATCACAGGCTGCTCAACCTTGCACAATTACGTGCGAAAAAATCTCGAAACATCCTTTTACGTGACCTGCTGTTTGCAGATGCTAATGTCTTCGTTTTTAACATCCAACTGGGCCTTCTATCACTAATGGACTGTTTTTCTTTTGCTTGCGAGGCCTATTGTCTGGATGTCAGCAAAAAAAACATTGTAATGCATCAGTTGCTCTGATAAATACCAGGCAGCAGGGCCGGATTTAGCTGTGCTAGGCCCTAGGCTAATCCGCTTGTGTGCCCCCTCTCCCATTGTCACAAGGAAAAAATGGAAAAACGTCAATTAATTTGCGAAAAGCCGAAGTTGACGCTCTAAAAGAACGGTCAATAAAAAATCTAAATCATTGCTAGAGTGTTCCACGATCACTACGCTTGTTGCTGCCTTCGACGCAAAAGCGTTCAATGACACGGTATTGTTGAAATCTTTTGGCTAGCGGGAACAGGATTATTAATTTCCACAGGAAAATCAACCCAAAAATGCCACGATAGAAATATTTGATAAAACACATGACCTATTTGTTTTATAAGCATCACACCTATTTTTTCTTACCTGTGCTCAAAAATTCAAACACACTGCACATATGTGTTCTGGCGGCATAAAAACGTTAATGCACAACGTGACCACTTTGCGACTAGCTTACCAGGGCTGTAAAAATATCACACGCAAAAGCAAAACACGTCAAGCAAAACGCACTCACATGGTCGCAACTGCTAGGTTCACGAGTCACGTGTTTGTTACTTTTACAGACTGCCAAGAATCTAACGCAACGAAACTGTGGCGCGATAGAATGCGAGGTTTAAACCAGAACCGTCGCCAGCAAG
>JGI24158J21664_10004725_pt1 | contig 17585 bp, 10 predicted proteins | sample Ectturendosymbi3_FD_21664 | JGI IMG/M metagenome (IMG submission 21664)
GGCCCGGCAGTGCTGCATGGTTGCACACCTCTGATGTAAATTATCGCAATATACCTGACGATTGCTGCCAACGAAGAGCATTTTTTGACTGTTGCCGTAACTTTGGGCATTTTCTTTGTAGAGTAGAAAGGGTAAAGTGTTTTGTGAATATCCATTTGCATTGCATCGTCAGAAACCGGAAAAGGATATAGGCAAAATGTCGAAGTTGCCCCCCCCCTGGAAAAATGTCTGCGGACGCCAATGAAGCCAATGTTGTACAGTTTTGAACACAAAACATTTTGAGATGTTTTTTCAGAAATTTACGCTCCATTTTATTCATTACGTTTTCCTTTCAGTAATTGTACAGTAATACATCTCAGCTCAAAGAAATGACGATTCAATAAACAGAGACATCCTTGACAAAAAGCATCCTGAAAGGCTTGTGTGCTCAGAGATGCAATGATCTTGTGGTGGAATATAGGCAATCTTGCTGAAGTAACTGTTGCTCGCAAGATTGCTTTTCTTCATTTTTTTCTACGTCGCTGGGATTCCTTGTCACGTCGTCGTTTGTAGCAACTTTCACTTTAGCTTTTGTGTTGCTGTTGTTGCGCTCCTTTTTATGTTTCATTCGTCTGTTTTGAAACCAGGTTTTCACCTACAATGTTAAATGTATAAATTATTTTAAGAAAACTGGCACATTGTTCAGCATTTTCCTGAACACTGAAAGTGAAGAAGTTGTGAAACGTTTTTCTTTGGTACCTCACTTTCCTGTGAAAATCTTCTCACGCTTCAGCTTAATAGATCTTTGAAACATGCGTCCATGCACATCAGGATCGTTCATAGAAGCAAACAAGCCTAGGTGTGGATAATGACGTTTTATTTCAGCAGTTGTACGCATTAATATTTGCCCATGGTGGTGTGCTTCACAAAGTTGGGCCAAAGTAAAGGTTTCAAGATTGTAAGTGACGTAGCCCAGCGCTTCTCAACCAGTGAGCAGCGGTCAACTGGTAGTCCGCGAAGTTCGTTCAGGACGACCGCGAAACGTTTCAAAATGTTACAATATTATAGTATTTAGCTGAAACGTTTTTTGAAAATTGCCCAATTTTCTCTTGATTAGATTGGAAAATCTTACGATATGTAATGAGCAAGCTCAAGTTTTCCATAAACAGTAAATTGCAGGTGTTGTTTATATTTTGTTTCTTTTTCATATTTCAATTTTATCGTTGTTGTTTTACCGCAATATTTCATAATTGGTCACACAAAATATTTTCAGCAAAAATGGACCGCAAGTTGAAAAAGATCGAGAAGCATTGTGCAGTGTATACAGTGATGTCACTGTTACTCTCAGGAGAATAGACTAAACACAATGGCGTATGCAGAAACGTGTAGCGGGTGAATACCTTGTAAATTACTACACTTTCCACCTCAACAACAATCACGCATAAACTTTATTTTCCTGTTGCTATGAACCTGGGTTATTCATTTTGTCACGTGGAACGTAAGCTTTACCCTTATTCATTGCCTCCAGTTTCACACAGAGAAAAATTTACAAGATAGATCGTTCCAGTGTAAGCCACTTTTATTACAGACTTCCTTTCGTAATTTGTGTGAAAATTTTTAAATATAAACTTTCTTTCAGTGTAAATTTGTGTTGTTTTTTTGTACCAGAGCCTTAACAGTGTTGAATGTATGCAATAATTTATTGACGCTGGGACTTAAGATCACTCTGCTTCATTCATGAAATCCATAACTTTGGAGAATTACAGGCACTGAAAATTCCCTTAACTTCAAGTGCCAGATGTTTTACTTCATTTTTTTTCTGAAAAGTAACAAAGTGGATCAAGTCATTAAATAAACAAGGGTCTTGCCAAATGGCGTACTGAAAAAACAAGAGCAATTGAACATGATTTAAAAACAGAAGTAAGTTGATATTTGTAAATCAAGCCCGATCAAAGCACTGCAAAGTTGATCAATCAGGAAATGCCACTCGTGACACTCCAAAAAGAGAGTGCAAAACCAGTATAAGAAAAATTCTTTCTCTTTACAGAAGTGATGTATAAATTGGCGCATTTGTAAGTCGAAAACAAGGGTGCACAACCTTTCGGCTACTGCCGGCCGCCTTATGTTTATTTTTATAAATTACAGCCTCCAGTGAGTTCAAGATATTTTCATTTTTTGCATTGCTTCTGTTCTTTTTCCACACACTGAGCCTAACCTGCTTCCACACGTCCGTTTAGCTGTCGTTCTACAAAGTATCCGTATACAGTAGACAGAGTTTATGAATACACGGCCGCCATAACTTATTTCAAATTATATTTACACGACCGAATAAATTATTATCGAAGGCCGCATGTGGTCGTATACGGCCGTAGATTGTGCAACCCGGTCTAAAGACACGCTTGTCTGTGCATCTGAACAACTATCAATTAAATTTATTTCTTTAAATGTTTCGCATATCTTCCTGCGTGTGATTCCATCACAAAAGTGGTAGCACAAAATATTGAAACACGTCCAAATACACTTTAAGACCTATCTACAACAAACTACATTTAACGTTATTGCGCCAATTTCACTTAAACACGCTGATTGAACTCATACCGCGATAAAACCTAATTATCAATTGATCACTTTTGAAAAGTACTGGATGAAACCAAGTGGTCCATTTTGAATTCCTTTTTTAACAGCTTAGTTTTGCCTTTACTTCAAAATATGTTTAGATGGTAGTTTTTATTATTTTTTATCTCTCAAGAAAATATGCGGAAGCATTTAACCTGCGTGCACTTGTAGCGATATTGTGCGTTTGGCCCTATACCTAGGTATATTACGTTATGAAAGGCAGTCTACTAATGATGAAGCATTGCAGAGGCAATAAAATATCTGTTATTTGATTGGTGTTCAAAATACTAATAATAGCAATAAAAATTATAATAGCAAACAAGTGATCAGCAGGTTTACTTACTGTAAAGAAAACGCCCGTAACCAGGGGTTGGGCAGCCGAGCAATTGCACCTCCGAAATTCTCAAAAACAAGTTTAGTTCTTAGGAACAACAACAAGTTGCAATCATTTCCCCCAGAAAATATGAGCTGGTTGTTGCCCTGGTCAAGAGGTTTACTTTATTCGGTAACTGGTCCTTTGAACAACACCGATCTCACGAATAATTTTTGCCTTCACCTGTGAGACGTTCTCATTTTAAGAAGAACACTACTTATCCACTTGTAATGTTTTTTCTTTAGTGGACTCAAAAAATGAATGATGCTTGTCAAATCTTTAGTGCTGCTTCAGTGGAGAAAACATCCATGAACATTGCTTGACCCAATGCACAATGTCACACGTATATGAATAAGGTAGGTCGAATGCTTTGTAAAACATAAAACTTAAATATTTGTTTCAATGTATCCTTGCAAGACTGAACTTTTTAAAAGTATTGTGAATGTATGGTATGCTCTATTTATGCAGTGTGTGGTGTAGTTTTGGTGATCGGTACTAATGGTGTGAATTGTATTTAATTTTTTTATGTCCAAACAAAATTTCACTGCAGCTCATGCAACATTTAGCTTTACACAAAATTCATATTTAAGTAGAACTGCCAAATGGTTTAACCAAATTGTCTGTTGTGCACCACTAAATCATTACTTACTTGAGTTTCTGTCAAGCGGAGGGAGTTGGCCAACTCATTCCTTTTCGTGACGGATAAATAATGGTTTTTACCAAATTCTTCATCCAGCTTGGAGAGTTGTTTTTCAGTAAAAACTGTCCGTTGTTTTCTGCGTCGGCTGTTTTGCATGGGAAATAATGCCAGCTTATCAAACATCGGGCAATTCATTGGCAGATGAGCTGCAAGAATTTTCCGATATGAAAAGCGTAAATATTTGAAGCGAGGAACAAATTCAACCACAAATTGCAAACATGTTGGTGCAAACTACTATGCAGGTCGTATGTAGTTGCCCAAGTTGCGTAGAGAAAATAGTTTGCCCGGCGTTTTGATATCGTAAATACATAGTAAAATTTGCTTAATTCGTCACCTCAAGGGGATTAGAAAAAAGTGACGAATTAGGCGAAGTGACGAATTATGCAAACAGGTGAAAACTCTATCATAGAAGCTGGTATACTTTATCATAGTAACTCGTATACATAGTGGTCTTATTTGTAATAAAATACAAGTTTATGACATTACGGTTGAATACAACACTTAATTCCTCTATTCTACTTGGACTCCTCCATTTAATCTAGCACCTTTTAAAATCTTTAACAAACTGCAAAGACTTCCCACGTTATCTCAATGGGGAGTCGGGTCGCGCTTCGCACCTCGTGCATAAATTCGATAAAGAAATTGCGAGGTGCAACAATTCTCAGATAAAGATCCTTAATTTGTTTGAATTCCCACATGTACTAGCTGCTTAGACATCAAAAGCCAAACTGCAGATGACGTATTAANCAAACAAAACGCTNCTAAGGGATAGAAAGAGGTGACAAATTCAGCAAATTGACGAATTAGACGATGGTGANTTAGAGGAACAGAAATGTACACAAAAGATATGAATTCTGCCGGACCGACGAAAAAGCGACGAATTAAGCGAATTGACGAATTAGACGAGTTCTACTGTAGTACTTTCGGCATATGTCAAAACAAAGGAACAACAGAAATTGCGAAATCGATACTTTACCTCTCAAGGATTTATTGTGACTGAAGCCACTGAAGGAGAGTTGGTTCGTCAAGAAAAAAGTATCAAAAAAGTTAACACAGCATTGCTCATAGGACAAATGGACTTCGTGTTGACAAATCCGTAACTAAAAGAGTTTTGGAACAACAATTTCGTTGCGCCGAACAATTTTACTAACATTTGATTCACTTAGCGTGCTTAGTTGGCGTGTTGCTCTTACATGTGCTTCATCTTCTGCCTCATAGCTTTGATGCAAGTCTGATCCCAGTTTGATAAATTGGATTATATGCGGCAGTTTTCTTTTAATTCAATAGTTGAAGAAATTTTGATTGAAAAATAATTTTGCTGGTGGGTATTTTTTTTTAGAAAACTGGCAGCAACAAATAAGAATGTAAAGAATGTATCTTTTCATCAACACCTTATCGTGCTACTTTTTGTACGAATATGGTCTGATTTGAAATTTCTTTTCAGTAGCTCCATTTTTAATGCAAACCTGGAAACGCGGACGATCCCTTTACCTGTAGCCATAAGATCAGGGGTGTAGTGGGGTGGGAACGCGTTCCCGCAACTTTTTGCACTAGTAACGTTACTTCAGGTTTTAGATTACATCAAAACATGGCTGCGATCTCGCAGATGTGCTAGCGACACGCAGATTCGCACTGCTAGTCAAAAGTCTACAGTGAAACAAGAAGATCCAATGTGGAAATTCTTGTAGGCAAATGCTCACTTCATTCGAACTCTTTAGCGCCGTCTTCCTTTTCATTTGGTGTGGGAACGGCGTTCCCACACCTCTTTTTAGCACTACACCCCTGCATAAGATCGTGGCAGCACTGAGTCAATCCAGGGGTTCAACAACCAGTTTAGTAAGAAGCGGATGAACTTATACAAAATTTGAAACTTAAGTGGAATTCCCTGTTAGTAGTCCACTAACGCGTGCATTTATTTATGGTTAAATCAATGGCTACAATCCTCACCAAAGCTGAGGTTTTCTCGAATAATTGCCATTCGTGTCTGCTAAGCTTGAGTGTAAACACCAGATTTGGTAATCGAGTAATTTGTTAAGGGAACTTCAGTCTCATAGACCCCTGGCTGCGCCACTGGTTTGACCGAACAGCTTGATATGCTTCACAGAGGGGGACGAAGTATTGTTCGCTAGCCAGACTGCGAGGCCGGTTCATCTGGTCCGCTGCCGTCACCTAATCTTCTGGATAGAATGTAATGAACGTAAGTAGTGGTAATAATAAGGAACAAAGCTGTAATAAGATCGTTTCTAGAGACCTGTGTTGGTTCTAGAGGCCTGTGCCTACCGTCAGCCTTATTTTCTCTGCACTAGCTTTCCGTCACTCGTTGTTAGTTTCTGAATTAGGTGATTCCGTTATTGCATCTACCAGGGGCGGATCCAGCCAGTAACTTTAGGGGGGGGGGGCGATTTCAGTAAAATTTGGTAGTTAATTCTATCACGGGTTCACTACTGTAAAAGNGATGAAATATACTTCACAACACTGCTGTGACAAAACAATGGACGGCAAAATGAATTTATAAAGCCAACACTATTTTCCGAATTCTGCAAAATCATGGTGGAAAAAGTTACTTTCGTAGGTTTTAGGGGATTCGATCGCCTCGATCGTCCCCCCCCTTGGACCCGCCCCTGGCGTCCACAGCCAGATGGTTTGTTTCATATCGTGTCAACGTTTGGTCCTTACGTTTCAATAGTACTTCGATTTACTCACAATTTTGCANCCCTCTGTTATATNTGTTTTTTCAAACATACTGATTCTGCCTTCATCTTCGCCAAAANAGAGATAATATCTTGAAAGACAAACGTCTATGTTACATATTTTTTAACATTTTTGTCCTTCATAAATAATGAGCCTTGGANGTGTGAACACAAATGCCTACAGAAAAATGCCTACACCACACAANGTGTGGTACCGTTTGGCACATATGATCTGTGTGCATTTTTGTGTATTGCACGTTGCTCATTTAGTGCAACGTGGAAAACAACGATTAATTATGTTGGTGTTTTTATCGGAGTTTACGCTTTGGCTTGCGAGCAATCAGCAAAAGGTTTGGTGATTCTGCACCATGCCCTCTTTGATTTAAAATTATCTTTTCAATTTTATAAACAATGAACCGCAAGCTTTGAATTGGGTTACAGAAGTTTTATAAGCACTTTCAAGCACAGAAAACCCCATATGGTGCACATAGACATTTACACGCAGGAGCATGGGCGTCCGCAGAAATTTTTCAGTTAGCAGAGTTCTAAATGAATTATAAACTTTGTGAATTTTTAGAATAAGTGTAAAGTCTTATGAAAATACAAACAAACTACACATTTAGTTAGTTCAAATAGCTTCTTGTTTTCGTGCTTTTTCAATAATTTGGAATGTTGCAAGTGCGCGAGATGAGATTTCACTACGCAAATGGTCTGGTGGTACCATGCATTTGCGTACCTTTAGAAGGAGCATTGGTTGCAAAGAATGCGTTTAGTTGGCAGCAATGCTTCTTTTTCACTTATGTTTCTTTACACATAGTATAAACCAGGGTGAGCAAACTTGTTCAATAGAAGAGTCATTTGCAGAAAACCAAAAACACCAGAGAGTCGCAAAACCTGTCGTTTGTAGTATCAATAAAAATATAGTAAAGAATGCAAGTTTTACGTTAACTGATGTACAGTAATTGTCAGTACTAAGTTTTTGTTTGATTTTCTAGTCCCCGAAAATCTGGACAGTACGTTGTTAAAACTGTGCAAATTAATTATCCCACGTGTTCATTTTTTAGGGTTGCACGATGGTTTGATTTTACAAACTTCATTACAGAGAAAAAAATCACAGCAATATGTTGTGCTACACACGGAAATGAGTTATACACTGGTATTTAAAATTCTGGGTATTATATTTCTGGAACCNATCGCCAGAAATTAANTGATGAGTGGCATTGACTGAAGTTTTTTTTGGCCAGATTTTCTTGCATTTCCGTCAGTTTTATTTCTACAGCAGACAAGTTTGTAACAAACGGTTAGTGAACTGGACAGCCATCATCGACACATTAACATGGAATGGATTTATAAGCAAGGACGCCGGAACGAGAATGCATGACGGGGGCACTGCCTCCTCTGCCCTTTGAAAGGGGGGTCAACGGGGGCACAAGTGCCCTTACATAACAGCATCATAAGTAATTTCAGGGACGCTGGAGAGCGGTGAAATGACGGGGGTATTGCCATGCCTTTTTGAAAAGGGGGCAACAGGGGCAGAAGTGCCGTTTCATAGCAGAATCACAGAGAATTGCATGGTTTTTCAAGATCAACTTGAAACAAATTTATTGCAGCTATTCGCGCACCCACAAAATTCAGAATGGTTTTCTACAATTTTTGCTATCATTTTTGAGGCAAAAAATTTTGCTGCTCAAAACAAGCACAGTTGGTAACGATTTTTGTTTTTTACAAGTTTCCATTGCCCTCCACTCTTTTCCTGCCCCCCTGCCCTTCCGCTGTTCCGGCGTCCCTGTTTACAAGGAATACAAAGCATGGTTTTAACTCTTGGAAATGGTCAAATCTGGCTTGGACCTTCTCCAGTAGACTTACAATTTATTTTAGTAATCTTGCACTTTGTGGTTTGGAATTGCCTCTTCGCGAAAAACATTCGTTCTCATTGGGAAAATGAAAGAATGCTTTTGACAATATGTGTCTTTAAAAAAATTTAATTTTCTTCTGGGAACTTAGCCTAGCTTGCGATTTAGGTTCACGGTCGTTGTTATCAAGTCGCGCAGACTCCCTGGTGACCAGTGTTCCCTCTAAGGTGCGCAACTGCGCAAATGCGCAGAACCACCAGAGCATTTGCGGAGTGAAATCTCATTCTTGCGCACTTGCAACATTCCAAATTTGATATCGTAAATATATCGCATATCCCTTTCGAAACGTTTCGCTGGTTGTGTGTCTACATGGTTGTGAAAATGCATGCGCACTAAAACAAACATTTGCTCAATGTAAAATTTTCTTACAGTGACACTGCTGGTGACAAACTTCACGAATTTGTGTAAACACATTGATCAATGAAACAAACTTTAAATATGAGGCAACAACTCTATCAATTTACGATATTGCTATTCATCCAGAAGATCCACACGAAATATGTCGGCGACCCACAGTTCGCCCACCATTGGTATAAACCTATTGTACGTGGCTTACAGCTATCAGCAGTGTGCCTCACTACATTACCTGCCAAGATGTCTGCGTGCAATAGTTACATGCGGCAAAACGCTTACTACCCTGAGTTGAAGAGCATCTTCGAAAATTTGTTGCCATGTAATTTTTACGCAATGAAACCCAGCAGCAGAACAATTCGCTCGCGAGTTTCGCAACCTGCCTCTGTAGGCAAAGAAGCGGATTTAGAAAGAAGCTCAGGCTCATAACTGCATGTTACCAAAACAGTTAACCTGACTCTTGTGCAGTGTGAGTGTCATATCGGCAAATAAACTGACATTGCAAGAATTAACCCAACTAATCAGAATTAATCTGCTGATTTCACATTTTCCAGAAATTTTTCCTGCTTAGACCCAATGTGCAGGGGGAGCAAATGCCCGTTTTGCCCCCCCTGCGGACGCCCATGCGTAGGAGGCTAAACATTTGTGAAAAACGTGATTCTTGTTTTCGGTTCCTATTGCAACAAACTATATTATCTACTTTCTATGTCTATTTTAACGTTGCACGTTACCACGGTGACTGTACAAATTTTTATCAATTGAAGTATGCATGTTTTTTCAAGTTTATTAGCATATTTGAAAAAACTGATCAGGATATTTTCAGTGGAGAAGATCAGCTGCAGTAATTTTAAAATTATGATCATTCTATTAATGACAAATTGATTGCTGGTCCTTTCCGGTCTTCTGTCTTTGCTCGTGCTCTCCTCAAAAAACGAGTTTCAGGATGTTTATTCAGATTTTAAAAACTCCGAAAACATAGTCAAGTTAATTGTCAGTCTGTTATGTCTGAATAAACTTAGTGAAACGTTGCTTTGATTTTTTTTAAAGAAACGTTCCACATTTTCGTCATATTTTAATTTTAATATTTGCGTCAGACTCATGGTCCGTAACACAAGAGTACTCCAACAACGAAATAACACAGAAGTGGTTAGCTATAGCGCAGTACAGAGCAAGTGCTCATGGTATGCGATATATAAAAGTTTTCATATGGTAAGTTATTTCACATTTTGCCGTCCTGAATGCACAACATGCAATGATGTAAAAGTTGAATGTCTAAATTGGTTGTTACTTTTTTTGTGCGTCTGTCGCAAAGAGTAAAAAAGAAATGTTCTAGACTGGTAAAAGCAGTTTGTCAGTGCATATTGTCAAGTTTTCCTTGAAATACCAACTTTCAGTAACACTCTTTACGAAGGTATCGATCTTTCTGTGTCGAAACGTAATACATTAATCTGTAAGGAACTATTTTGTAACTTGTGTTCCACTTTTTTTAATGTCTTGATGTATTCTTACCTCGGAAGGGCAAGCAACATTGTCAAAGAAGCATAAATTTCAGTATTTCAACCAAAACCATTATAACTAGCAAATGAACACTACTTTGATAGATAGGGGATCGATGCAGTGTTCTGTTTCATTTACATTCCAGTGAGAAGGCGCAAATCTGACCTTCACAAGTGACTGGAGTGATGCTGAATTTCTATCTTTCTTCCTGTTTTAAGTAAATGCGTTTTTAGAAGTAAAGAACAAAGAGAGTGCTTTAAAAGCATTTCCCATTTACCGACTCACAACGTGACGCCTGTTTAATCATAGCAAATATACAGGACAGTCTCCTAGGACGAAAGCAAATTATGTGGCTTATGTCACTGGACAGCTTCAGCACGTCGGCTATGGAAACTAGACAAAATGATCGCATGACTGCAGTTTCATGACAGACACTAATTGCGTTTATCGAGAAACTGGATCGCTCGCTCGATTGGCTTTGGAGTAGATTGTCCGTAGCCAATTATTGCGTCAACAAGCTATTGATTATCTTAAAGGTACAATCTCGTATGAGGTAAAACCACGTATGAAGTTTGCTGGGCATGCGTAAAACTAACGCATGGTACACCAAGAAACCGAACCGCCTTTTTGCAGATTACCTGTTATCGGGCAATAGTTTCTCCAACGCAAGTTTGCTTGAATTCCAATTAAACTTGAAAAAATAGGCGGAATGCCAACGGAGTGGAAAGGGTGGATTCCTACAAAACTGTTCGTGTCTGCATTCGGTATCATCAATTGAGAGGAAATATTGGTTGATAACTCCGGACTAATTTTATCAGGACCGGTCACGTGATGCGGTTTGCTGGTTACATTTCGTAAATCAGCCGTTGGTGTAGACAGCTGATCACCGCTGGCAGCAGGCGTATGCGTACAACTTGCCAGCTTGTGAAATAGGCGTTGCTGTAGAAAGTCTTGACTGTCTTGCAGCTCTGGCTGGCTATTGTTGCAAAAATAAGCAAAATCTTTTTCGAAACAGTTTAAATACGGAAACTGTGCAGTTGAGCTTTTACCCAAACTGATCATTCCTTTGCAAACAGCTGGTGGATCGGTGCGAGTTGGTTCCTTGGTGGCAAGAAAGTTGCCACAGTCTTTCGAGTCTTCATGATATTTTTCGTGCGATGCTTCCCTCATGGTTAAGTTTAAAGACGTTTCAACATTCGTTGTTGCAAATGTTTGCTTATCACTGCCTTTGCATTGCACAGTTGGGACAACAGATTGAGACTGTGATGACGTTAACGAGTCCGCGTTACCAAGCGGCATGCTGCTCTTTTCGTCACAGCTGCTCATTGATGGCGCAACACCACTTTTATCCTCTTGACAAGCTGTACGTTCCGATAAAATCCGTGAAGAATAAGGATCGGTTTCCGTTAAAGGCTGAAAAACAGTTTTTTCAAATAAAGAAGAAAATTGTTTGTAGTACAAGTGCGGTTGTTTTGTGGTGATATCAACGATGTAAGCAGTTAAATGTTTGGTGAAACATTTTTTACCAATTTTCCTTTTTGTATAACAAGCACAAACATTTGCCATCTTGAATCAAAACTGTCTTTCGTTTTATAAGCTCTCGGTTCAACAACAAACGTTTAGCAATTTTTGGGGGACTACTAAATGTCCAACACCTATGCTTATAAGAATTTGTTCCATTTTNTATTGATCTTGTTTGAGCATTTTTCCATGATGCTGATTTTACCACATTTTTAACATATCAAATTTTTCATCGAAACGTTTGNCTTTCGTCTTTGCGCAGAGTACTTCGCTCCCCATATCCGACCCACAGCAGTGACTATAATTTGACTTTGTCATCACCACGGTTTAAAAACTTTTAAACTTTTCTTGTTCATCAAACTTGATGCCTCAATTTATTCTATTCGTCAATAAAATTACGTTTTTGTTGTTGAAGACCTATACACCGTAGTTCTTTTCTTCCATATGTTCAAAGCAGTAAATCTCAGAAAAATGTATTCTACTTTTTTGAGCAAAGTTGTTGCGAAGCATGTTTAATGAACGAAAAACCTTTTGAGGTCAAGCTCTTTGTTATCTGCTGGTCATGCTCTCGATTTTCTTTTATTCTTCAAAATATAATAATTGAAATCAGGATGTTTTTACTCCTGAAGAAAAAACGTTGGTTAAATTTCTCAAAATACTTACATGTTCTGAATCAACGAAAAAATTATTTTCAAAATAACTTTGCTCGGTAAGTTACAAAAAATTGTGTTTGTTTCAAAAAGTGGTTTGATTTTGCATGAAACGTCTGAAAAATTGTCCTTGAAACTCACAACATTCTGGTAGCTTTGTACCTTATGAAGGGTTCATGCATCTCCGTGCATGAGATGCGAGCAGATTTGTTTTAAACCGCTATAATTTTTTTTAATTGTGACTACGAAACAAAAACTGTAATCATAAGTAAACTCTTTTCTCAATGTGGTAACTACGATGGTATAACTCTTGGGCGTACACATGCGAGGAGATGCAGCTGTATGCGCATGGTGTCCACTTTCAGGGCATACGTTAGAGATTTTTTTGTAAAATTCTAGGATGGCGTATGCTCGAGTATTTGACAAACAAAGATATTATTAGGAAGGTATAGGTTTCGGGCAGGTGCGAATTTATACATATTGATCATTTCAGGTTTATATGCAGCTTTCATCATTTGCCAACATCATAGCAAAGTTTTTGCTGAGGTATCTTTGCTTTGAAAAGTAATTGACCTCCCACACTTCAGACACTTTGAATCGCTTTGAATCATTAGTAACCACAGCTTGCTTTATGCTAAATGTCATAAAAATTATTATCGAACTACACTCTGTAGGTCACAAAAATTCTGCTGTCCTGTGGTAAGCCTTCGTTAGCTTTTGTCAGGGGCTTTACTTTAAAACCTGGACAAAGTCATTTCAAATTTTTAATACTATCATTTAATCGGGACGAAGTTAATGAAGGAAACTTCAGAAAATGAGACGACAAACAAAACTTAAAACTTTCGCTCGATGCAGGAAAATTCGGAGACGTAGAGTTTTGCGTTGCTGTCTTCTTTATACATCGACATAATTAATCCTAAATTTATACAAATTATTTAAAAATCAGAAATCGTATTGATATAAATTTTTGCTCGTAGATGAAAACTTAGAAGAATTTTTCCTAACAATTTTCAAATATTCCATGTATAACGCTGTTTGCCAAATGTTCTGAGGGGACAGCTGACCCTCTGCCCGCAAGCTGCTGTGGCTGTGGATTTGTGCAGCACCTGCCCGAGTGATGGCTTGGGCTCTTGGGCGAACAATGGCGATTTTTACATAGATCTGTCGGCGGACCACCTTGACAAAGTCTGCATTCCTACGTCAAGTGTAGAAAAAGTTAAGACGTGAAGTTCCCATTATGTGGCAACTTTTCGGGATCGAAGTAGACTTGTGAAATATTCCTTATTTAGTTAGTGATGTGGAGCATTCGCACAGCTGCAACTTGCTGACACACATCAACGAAAAAAGTTGGAACGTGATAGCTTTAATACACATTTATCGAAAACAGAGGTGACTAAATGGTCAGATGAATAGCGATAAGATAAATCGGAAATAATCGACATTTTCAAAAGATTGCAATCCTGCTGTCGATATTGCGATATCGCACGCCAAGATCTTCATAAGCTTAGGACAGCTTATTCCTGATTTTGATCTGTTCTTGACTACATTCTTGCGAGCGCGGATACAACTTGCTAAAGTTTGACGAAAATGCCATATGCCATGCGTTAGTTCTGCTGTATTCTATTAAGTGCATACCTACCTAGTTTAATATGCAGGGAATGGCTGCAACCATAGGTGTAAGAGCAGGCAAGTTTTTGGGGGTGCGAAAGATTTTTGCCCGAATTTCAAACTTGCCCAAAAAATTTTTGGACCACTTCATGTGCGAAAATTTTCTCATGAAGACCGTATTGGGTGCCATTTCGTCAATTCAAAGCACCTTGGGCGCCATTTTTTCAAATTAAAAGATGTTGGGCGCCATTTTTGCTCGTATTTTCAGGCACTTTGCCCAGATTTTCAGGGATTTTTGCGAAGGTTTTCACAGATTTTAACCAGATTTCCCCGGATTTTGCCCGGATTTCTAGGGGTTTTGCCCAGATTTTTACCAAACCAAAACTTTTGGGGGTGCGCTTGCACCCCCTACGCCCCCGTCTCCTACACCCCTGGCCGCAACTTATCACGTACAGTGGCGTACCCAATAAAATTTTACGCACGCACCCGTTTGTAACCATGCCAACCTAGAAAAAAATTTTAGGTTTTAGTAAACGCTTTTCTATTACACAGAAAGTAGAAGTGCTAAATAGCCTAATAATAAAAATAACGGCGTAAGCAATAGATGCAAACTACATTTTCGTAGAAGTTTCGGTAACTACTGTTACCATCATCAGTACGTTAGCAATTCAGCTGGACTTGTGGTAGCGCGTGAGTAATATTTACTGGCATTTCCTCCTGTTATCTATTCTACCTGCTGCAAACAAACAACTACCTTCTTTCAACTACATTTTCGAATTCAACATTCATGTTGGCTCACGAGCTCTTGTTGAACAGTGGATCATAAAAAATTAGGGGCTCAGCTCAGTCAGTGTAAGTCATGGATTACAAACGCAGATAACTTTCTCTGATTATTTGGAGAAATCCTACGGTATGTATCAAGAATCCACTGTTAGCTGGGTGAGCAGTGCGAAATTAAAACTTTCTAACTAGGTTCTTTGCTAATTCAGTGCCGAGTCTAAAGCTTCATATTCTTTTGAAGCCGCTACGTCACGCAAATTTTGCTATCACAGCTCATTTCATGTTTGAGAGATATTGATCAGTGTTTTGCTCGGAGCGCAAGAAGCAATTTTCTATTGTCTTAAAATACCTCGATCAAGATGTCTGCAATGTGAAAGGACTTCATTCTTAAGGTTCCTGTGATCTTCCAACTTGTTGGTCAACAAAAGGTATTCCAACGTTGATGAATAATCATTGACCCTTGCTGAAAAACCAAAAGGCTTAAAACTATGCTTGGACTTAATTGCGAAATTATCTCTCAGTTTTATTACCATGCGCATGAGTGCATGGTTTTCCTGAACAAGCGAAGCTTGTAATAACAAACAAAAAATCAAGATTGCTGAATATCTGAAGCTCAACTGGTGTATCAATAAAATGCAAAAGCAGATAAAACGTAAAAACGGATACTGCCAACGTTTCGTTAACGGTGCAGTCAACTTCACCAGGGCGAAAACAAGAAATTTCAAGATTTGAAAAATTCAAGATTGATAAGCTAGGCAAATCATATTGGTATTGTAGGCTAACTTCGCCATTCCATAAGATTAGCTCCTGGAAAATCTGCATTATTTTTTTTAATCTCGTACCAAACTCAGTATATAAGATATATTCTTATCTTCGCTTTGGACGTCTGCTTCTGTTTTATTATTGTTACTTCCAGAAATTTCTGTTTGCACCAATTTTTCCAAATGCGTGCCTGTTTACACCACCTTCGCTAAAATTCCATGTACCTGCTGCAAATGTTCTTGGCTTAAAATGTCTCTTTGTTTACACGGTCTACAGCAAAAATCAAGATTATTATTCTAAAAACATTTTCACCTGAAAATAACAGGTTGGACTATAGTTCTCAGCAAAATCATTTTTTACCCTGACTAATTCGTCCCATAATATATTTAACTTTTCTATACGTTTAATTAAGTTCTTTGCTGTAAAAGTCCAATTTATGAAATGGTTTTAATTCGTCATTTGCTGTTCAAATGTGGATAGCTTTTTTCCATTCAGGTCGACTCTAGTAATCTTTCTTAGACGCGCCTTTTTCGCGTATTGTGAGCCAGTGCAGTGGATTTGGCTTACAGCTCTTTATCCACGTTGCCGCTCTCTTTGCTGCCAGGCAATTAAAACGGAGCAGAACCTGATTAAGGGATAAAAATTCATGCTATACATCAATAAGCGCATTGTACTCCGAAGTTAACAAATAAAGTCTCTTTTGAAAATGCCTACTGACTTGGAGGTAAAGCATTGTTTTTCAGTCAAAGTCGGAAGTCTACCAAATATGCAGAATTTATCACTGTTCTGACAAGAGTTTTTATACTTCAGGCCAACCAAAACCATACTGAAACTAATATAAAAACTTCTTATATTGATAATGTACATTAGTCATTAAGTTCATATTCATTGTTCAGTTTTGTGCTGACAAATATACAGTGACAGACAAATATACAGCGACAGAATCTTGGTTTTGAACGAATGACACAGGTTCTGTTATATGGGCTAAAACGCAACTGATGTTGAAATCTATAATATAAAGGACTGGAAAATTTTACTGTAATTAAACCACACAATTTGATTATGACCAAGTTCCAAATGAAATATACTTCACCCAGGGTCGGATTTACCAAGAGGCTTAGTCGGCTTAAGCTTAGGGCCTCAAGATCCAAGGCGGTCTCCAGCAAACTGTGGTACGCATGAGTCAATTGGCGGTGTAAATAAGTTCGATAAATATTCGAATATAATACCCCTGGTACAGAGGCCAAAGCCTAGTATGGGACGCAACAGTTGTGGACACTCTTGCTCGGGGACACTACAAAGACTCTGCCAGACAGGCTGGTTTCGCGGCTACAAAAGCTGAGGNCGCAAAATGCCAAAAACACCATGACCTCCAAAGCAATTACCACTATCAACNAGTGNCAATTGAGACCACTGGTGTGTANGGCAACTGGCAAGTCCACTGCCCCTTGAGTGGTCTTGCAAAGAAACTTGTTGATGTGCCTGGAGACCCCAGGGAGCGCCAGTGGCTCCACCAGCGTCTGTCCCTGGCTGTGGTCAGGGGAAACGCTGCCAGCATATTGGCCTGTGTGAAGTTTGATCTAATTTTGCCTGTTCTTTTTCTAGTTGCTTTTAGTGTACTGACCACCATCGCTGCGTGCCACTTGCCCCTATATTAATGTTTAGCTATTGCCTTCCGACTTGCCCCTGTATCAATGCCACTTGCCCCTGTATCAATGTAGTATAGCTATTGTCTTCCGAATCCTCGTTCTTTCTGTAAGATTCATTGTTCCCTCAGTTGTGCAGTGTTACCTTGTGCATCGGTTAAATATCTTGACAATTGCACAGCCTATGATGAGAATACAGCGTGGTGTTATGTTCCACATTGTTTGAAACCTCTAAGGCAAATTCGTCAACAATTTATGTCTTGAATACTCATGACATTTAATTTTATTCAGCTAATCCAGTGGTTCTCAAAGTGGTCGATATCGACCCCAGGGGTCAATTGGACCATCCAAGGGATTGATAAATAGTCATGAATGGCCAGGGGGTCAATAAAAAACTGCTAGGGTCTACTGGAGCAATGAAGCATCGACTTCACAATTATTGTTAATCGGGCAAGGAATGCAAAAGGCGTTTTTCAACAAATCAAACAAAATTAAGAGG
>JGI24158J21664_10004726_pt1 | contig 17583 bp, 8 predicted proteins | sample Ectturendosymbi3_FD_21664 | JGI IMG/M metagenome (IMG submission 21664)
AAATTGGTATAAATTTTTTTCCTTTTTTCTTAGCTCTGACTAAAGATAGAAAGTAAAAACTGCTGTTGAAGACATGTGGCTGTAACAAAACATTTATTGATGACATACGGTACACTGGTAAAAAGCCTGCACGTGCACAGCGACTAAGAATTACCAAAGCATTTTTAAAGAGAAAGAAGAAACAAACAAAGATTGCGCATTGCAGCGAAAAGAATGAGTAAAGGCTGCAGAAAGATTATGAAAGAGAAAAAAGAAATAAAGATAAAGCGTGCTGATGAAAAAACTCGTGTATAACGCGCACCCTTAATTTTTGCATAAAATTCCGTACAAAATTTTGCGCGTTATACTCGAATAAATACGATAAGTATATTTGAAATCGTTCAGCTGCAACGGGAAGAGTCAGCAGTAAGGTTGCCAGACGTCCTTGAGCGCCAAGGACTGTCCTTGAATTTGCTATCAAGACTCGTTGTCCTTGATTCTTGAAAAACACCTTGTTGTCCTCGAATATTTTCCAGCGTTCTTAAATTCTTGAATAGTTTTTGAATTGTTCATTTTTGAACCATTGATAACATTTAACATTTAAAAATCAATGTAAATGAACAGAACAATGTGCAGATTTGTTTCATCTTCAGCACCTTTAGTTGTGTAGTAAAAAGTAAACTATTCAAGAACGGTTGTGTCGTCATACTACGTTTTGTTTAGTTTTCAATTTCGCACATGTTTAGCTTAACCTGACTTTCCCAAAGCATGCTGAAAAAATGAAAGTAGCCATGGGCGTCCGCAGAAATTTTGCAGGAGAATGCAACGTCGACATTTTGCTTATTCTTTTCCGGTTGCTGACGTTGCAATGCAAACGGATGTTCACAAAACGCTTTGCTGTTTCTACACCACAAAGAAAATGGCCCACGGAAGCACGCGCTCCATTCGAAGCTATTTTGAAATCTTTTTCAAGTGGAGCTGTATACGAAATTTGCCACAAAGGTGTACTTTCATCCGTTACAGATTTTGCTGAATGGCGCATATTCACACAACTGAGTCTGAAATGGAACTGAACTAACAATGAATACGTTTGCCATTCTCTCATTCGTCTGTCCTGGTTGAACAGAACTCACTTCTGAAATCTTTTGACCGAATTGTTTTCTACACTTCGCCTNTCAGAAAGGTTTTTTCTTTTCATAAACTTCCTAATGTCCATTTTTTGAGAGCACTTTCTACAAATAAGTCATGATTTAAGAACAATCAANCACCAGATCAACATTAGCGGTGAAAAAACATGAAAGTTAGACACTCTTGCAAAACTGTTTCAAACAATGAGAAATGGATCTGTATCTTGACACAACTATCGGACAAGTTACTAAAATTAGAACACCACGCAGGCGTAAAAACTCAGCAGATGAATTATGAAACCTCGCCACAGCCAATATAGCTAGTACTCGCTCAGAAGTCAGAACAAGCCTTAACAATACGGACTAATTCCCGCAAGCCTTTCATAGACGTATTTCTAAAAATTCACGCAGTTTTATACCGTGTGAAAAGAAGCCTGCATTAGCGTAGCTTGATTAAGCTATTTACAGGCACATTAGTCGCACTCACAATTTCACACTATGACGGATTTTTCAAACTTGTGGAAGCACTGCTACAGATTCACTCATGCTTCTTTTCACACAATATGAAACAACGTGTCTTAAGGCGTAGCCAGGACAGTTCTAAACGGGCCCCAATTTGAAGCCCGAACCCGAAATCACAAGCGCGAACCTGACCCGAGCCCGACATTGGTGTTCGAAGTCCGATTCAGGCCCGAAAGCTAAATTTACCAAGTGAGTCGAGATATGCGCAAGTGCGGAGTATCAAAAAACGTAGCATACGGGCGTAGCTGCAGGGACACGGTTTTATCACACCCAAAATAGCAACCACCTTGACCAAACTGTTGGTTAAACAAGCACAAACCAACGATAATACTGCGGAATATAAAGCTTCTCAAGATAAAGACAAACTACCACGAAACTTATCAGCGATGGCGCTATAGGCATAAGCGAAACTATCTAGAATAGCGCTAAGGCTTGAAAAAGTCGGTTTGTAGCCCATCGTTTCTTAAAACAAGCCAAGAATCGCGCAAGTGATTGATCTCTTCGAAGCAACGCCATCGCGCGCTCATTTCCTCACCGCTGTCACCTTCTCAAAAAGAGTGTGAGACCAATCCGAGCAGAGAACGAAAGAACGCAGCTGTGTTTGCAAATAGAATTAGCTGAAGAAAAATCACTTCCCTCATGGAGGCCACCGCGGTGAGCATAAAAAAAAGTACATCGCAAAAGAAAAACATCGTTTCTCTGAATGTTATGAAAAAGTTTTGCATACAGACCCAAAATCGGCCCGAAGCATTTCGACAAACTTAAGCCCGAACCCGGCCCGACCCGACTTACAACTCTGAGCCAGGGGGACCCAGCAACCATGCCCCCTAATTTTTTGAATAAATAATTATTTTGCGCTTCGAGAGGCGGTATCCCAAAGAAAATACTGTTGTTCGCCTAAAATCAAACATTTCCCCCCAAAATTTTTTTGGCCCCCAATAAAATTTTGGGCTGCTATGTCACTGCATCACCTGCCAAAGATGTCTGAAGTCAACAGTTACACGCGGAAAAGCGCATTAACTATCGTAATTTGAAGTGAACCACTGAAGATCGTGGCCATGTTATTACGGAACAAAGAGCAGCAGTAGAACAATGCACTCCCAAGTTTCGTAACGTTTGAGTCTGCACACGAAGGAGTGGACATGAATGAACTGCAAGCTCATCACTGAATTACAACAGAACAGTGAAGCTGGCTCTTGTACAGTGTGAGTGCCATACCGGAAAATAAAATGTTATTGCAAGAATTAAATCAATTGATCGGAATCAAGGTGCTGACTTCACATTTTCTAGAAATGTTTGGTTCTTAGTCCAATTTTTCGTGGGCAAATGCCCGTTTTGCCCCCCTAGCGGACGCCCATGAAAGTAGCCCACCGTATCTCTTTGAAAATCAAAATGTCCTTGAAAAAATTTCATGTGATCTGTCAACCCTAGTCAGCAGCAAAATCTAATGTATGTGGGAAGATGCTTTTTATATTGTAAGTGCTGAGAGCATTGACACTGCCGTGACTTGTAGATAGTTTAATAAAGCGCATGTGAAACTAAACTGAATTTTTTGCCCGTAGATTGGATCTTGTTATTTAAACACTAAACGCTAGAATGGTTAGATCAACTCAGTGGCGTGTCTGTGCAGAGTGGCGCCCATGGTAAAGTATAAATGTGCGCCCTTTCATATTCGTTTAAATATTAGATTTCGGCACAATTTTTACGAAAGATAAACCATGAAGAAAATAAATGTGTTGAAACGGAATATATTTGTGTTTATTTTTTTTAACTTTTCAGCAAATAAAATATAAATTATCCATAAGGACCACAACATACTTCTATACTCATTTTTATTATGAAGAATATCAAAACATTCAATTAATAACGTTATCATAGTTTATAGGTACAGGGGCAGATCCAGCCACTAACGATAGGTGGGGGGGNGGCGATTTCAGTAATATTTGGAAGTCAAGTTTCATAACGGCTTTGCTACTGTAAAGGGATGAAGCATACTTCACAACACTGTTGTGACAAAACAGTGGACGACAAAATGGCCTTATATCGCGAACGCTTTATTGTAGAAAATCATGGTGAATGAAGTTACTTTCGTAGGTTTTAGGGGGGAGGGGCGATCGCATCTGTATTGGTTTATATAGTGCTGCCTGCCAAAATTGTATATCTTACAAAAAAAATCGAAAATTTCTTTTAAAATGGAACACATTTAATTTGATTGCACAATAAATTATTTAATGCAAGTCATGCATCACTTGCCTTCGAAAAATACAATTCCATCGAAACATAACATATCCAATCTCTTCCGGTTAAACGACACAAAAATGCTTATTATGCCAACATTTTCCGTGCCTTTATGGAAGCAAAGTCGTCTTCGATTTCGTCAAAGTAAGCTTTTGCTGTTTCGTCCATTTCTATTCAGCATTATTTGCAATGCAATTCTAAGATTGTCAGGATTTCAGGACGCGATAATTTAAGTTGCACGACTTGGAAATTAACATTTTGCAATCTAGAATCTTCTCATTTAACTGCTTGCCATCAACATCTGAACTGTACACAGCTCCTAAATTGTCACTCGCAGATTTTAGTTTTTCACAGTCAGGACTTTCTCACAGGCCTTGGACATCGACAAGAAAGCCAAATTTGGACAGAAAAAGCTAGCTCCTCTGAACAAGACTAACAAATTTCTTTCATGAGTTAACATTTTTGCTCGACTGGTACGGTAACGATAGTAACTGCTTGTCTTTCGAGGACTAACATGTTCTATGCCTTAGTTTCTAGCATTTTATTCAGCCTATTTATCGGACACTAGTGGCCATCGAAGAAGTCTCGTAAAGTCGGAGTGGGCCGCAGTAGTTTAAGTAATTTGTAAATCTGCAGGACCTCAACAACAGTTATTTGCGTAACAGTCAGGTGCTCACAGACACGGACTTAAACTCGTCTCAACCAGGCTTCTGACTAATATCTTCTTGCCTGAAATGCAGCAGTTCGGACTGACTATCCTTATAGCTTGAGAAGGACGAGGTCCCATAGATATGGTATGCGAGCGTTCTTGTTCTGTCACAATGTCTGACCGTCGTGTTATGTCACAATATTACAGTTTTGTCATAATGCTNGGTGGTGCTAGCGCAACACGCCCGGCTTAATGCATATTAGCCTGTTAGGTAANGGCACTGTGTTGATGCAGCTTTGCAGTTTATGAATGTATGGGCGCAAAATAGAGGTTCAAGAAACTGTAAATAAAGTTTTTAATATCTGCCAANCAATTTTTGCGCCCCTGTCAAAATGGCGCCCACGGCACGTGCCGTGCCTGCCATACTCTAATACGCCACTGGATCAACTAACCAACCGTTTTTTGTTAAGCTGCGGCGACAAGTATTTCTTAGCTTTAGTGCAGAGCCGTGGTGATAACCGATTACGGCTTCGTTTTCGTAGATACACAGCCATTTTCACACTTTTGTGTAAACTGAGTGGGTCAAACATATGGAAGTTAGTTTAGAGGACATGTGTAACTTTTCCGAATTTACAAGATAGTTTTCAAACTCTGATAAATAGCTGAATACCTACTGTAGTCCCTTTTGGGAAGCAAACTTAGTGCAAGCAGTGTACGAAAATGCTGCCGCAATCGCATTTCACAGCGTCAATGACATAACATCCATACATTTTTCAAACGCGTTGAGAGACTATAGCAGGGGTGGCCAAACCTGCTCTATGTATGAACCGCATATCGTAAAAGCCACGTTACAAAGAGCCGCAACTTAAAAATCGCAAAACACGGATTTATTTGCAATCTACGCTTCTGTGACATCATAATCTTTTTGAATAACTTGCAAAAGTAATACTGTACGGCACGCTAGCTACCACAGTACCATTTTGCAATATTATATGTTAGTTCTTTATTTTTTATTTCTATTGCTAACATGTCATATTTCGGAAAGCTCAAAGAGCCGCATGCAAAGGTTCGAAGAGCCGCAGTTTGGCCACGCCTGGACTATAGCGTTTAACATTTATCAACTGCATACGTCAGTTGGTCGCTCAAGAATTTGACGACAACAGGATCCACGTCTTATATGCGCGCAAGTTTTGTAGAAGGCCCACTTTGGAAGTCGGTGTTTTAAAGAAGTGGTACTCAAACTTCTTCTCGCGCACCATTTTTGGGTCCGTACTGTCGCCGCGTACCATGGCAACTTGTTCCAGGAAACACATTCTACTAAATATAGTTCGATCAAAAGTTTGGCAAACCCGACTTGACACAAATGCGGAATGAGGAAAATTGCTGTTGAAAAATCATAATGACCATTTTTGAAAGCCATTAAGGGAAGTACACAAGAGCAGGAATTTATTAACACAAACTGTTAAGTTGAAACAAAAACTGTGAATATATTACTTCTGTGCAGAAAAACAGAAGTTTAGGCCTACTCCCGTACCACATTGAAGGGCTACGCGTACCACAGTTTGGGAACGGTCGCAGAACAAAGCAACTACTAGAGTTCGATTAGACGTGTGTTGGTGTACATCAGAAGCGCGCAAATATAAAAAGCGCCATCATAATGTCGGCTACAATGACTTCTTGCTGAATTGCAATGTTGGCTGCAAAAACCTTAATGCTATGAGATTTTCACAACCGCGTTTGCAGGAAAGTTTTACGAGCAAGTGGTGGCTTTGATCCAAAGTAGACGCTTGGAACTTTACTAGAAAAAAGCTTGTAACTTCTCAATTCAATGAAAGTAGACTTTTTATTTGCCGGATTAGCTGAACGCAACTGCTCAGGAAAAAAAGCCAAATAAACGCGTGTTTCATGGACAACGGTTTGAAAACAAGGGGCTTAAAAATATTTCAATGTTGAGACTTGGTTGTTGTTTGCACCTGGGTTATTGTTTGTCCCTGCCTGTCGAAATTTCTGGCCGCGACCCTGATTCAAGGAACGACAAACCCTTGTTTGCACACATTCGGTATGCGCCAGCTTTATATGCCAGTGCACTCACAGAAACGATTGCGTGCCTGGAAGCAGCTTCATCAAAAGTCGTCGCGTTCATTCGTTTTGATGTCATACTGCACCCCATCACACAGCGAATAAAGTCACCGCAGTGACCTTTTTGAAGCCAGGTTGGCTACTTTTGGTGACGTGTGCATTGCCTCTACGAAGCAGTACAACGCAGGGCTTTTTGCTTGCTCGACAGGTTTCAGAATGTGGACAGGCTTGCTTCAACATTCCCGGTCAGTCAGCACCAGCATAACCTTTTATACTGGTGAACTGTTAAGCAACACGGCGTCGAAAATGTTGGTATGGCGACGAATGTGGATATCAAAAATTGACTTTCTAAAGTCCTTATTTTGTCATATCAACACCTTGAAACACTTTTTTTGATTCTGCTGGCAGTTAGAGTGACCTCGAAGAGTCGTGGTCAAATAGTAATGAGCATGCCGCGAAACGCAATTTCCTCATGAATAAGAAATAATTTTTTGTAATACATCCGAAGTTGCCAAACGACCAACTATAAATCAAAGATGAAACAACTGCTGTAAAAACGAAACGTTAAAATGCGATCTACGTTGACGGTGTGTTGTATTGCCGGTGTTAAGATGTGACCATGTCAATGAAAATCAACCAACTAAATGGCAGTGTTTGGACTCGTGCCAGTTTTTTATGGCTTTGGGGTTATTGATATTTGACACATTACGTATTTATAATCTTTAATATTTGTATTTGAGCAAGGTGTTGTGTCATGCTGCATGAAGTTTGGGCGTTCCAAATGCTTTGACCTTCAACCGAAGAAGTTTCGTGCGTAACACAGCAGCGCAGTTGATAACAATAGATCTTGAATCTGCGCATTGTCAGTTGAAGGTTCAGCGAAACTACCAACGCCATACCTTCTTAATGCACGATTTGCATCAACTAACGTTGCATTCGTAGTTTTTAAACATAGCAAAAAATACCAAACCTACTGTCAGAAAAAAATTGTAGGGGTATATTTCTTAATAATTATGACAAGGTAGTTTCATAATTCTTGGTTGCTTTTTACCTTCAACATAGGTAAATAGCAGTTTAATAATGTTACTGTTGTCTGTACAAAATTCTCATGCAATTAGAAAAAATTTGCAACCCGAGCTATTGCACAGTTCTGCCTTTGGTTTGCCCGCACTTGAATGTTGCTATCAAGTTACTGTATATACTGAAAAAAGGTAGCGCACATGTCGCATAAACAGATCGCTTTGCCGAGACATCAACACCAGAGATTCACAATATTTTCATAAATAACGTGGTAGGTGGTCCCTGCTCATGCTTTATTCACAGAACAAGGCCAGTGTGTTTGTCATGAAAATATTGCACTGTACTTTGTTCTTACTGCCCATATCAATCTGGCTCGTTGTAATTTCCTGACTTCATCTTTTCTTTAACACTTTCAAACTGACATTTTACATTTCACTGATCTTTGACAGCTCCACCGATGTGAGTGGAGGTTTCATTATACACCAAGTACACGCTGCAGGATATTTGGTTAACATGAAAACCTAGGAAACTTGCTGCAGTCCATTGGCTATATGCAGTGGCACAAAGTCCAGGATGTGCAAATCTACTTTTATTTTTTAGACAACCCAACTAGGTGCTTTTCATCGGGTAAGAAAATGTTTGGCAAGATCTTTTAAGCACACCATTTCTAACTACGTTTGCTACAAATCTTATGCAAAAAGTATGAGTTGCTGTACATGTTCTCATGCTTCTAAAAATGTCGTGTTCTTGTCAACCTCTGGTTGCGTAAAAATTACTGCTGTCCTATCGGTACAGTTGCAGTTCATCAGGTGACAATTAGGTCACTTTCAAAGCGGTTGAATAAAATGTTGCAGATAGAGTCCGGGTTTCGTTTGATTTATTTTCTCTATGCCGCACTTTCAGAATTTTTTGTCTATTTCATCTGAGGCCGTTTACAATATTAAAATTGCTGGTCGGATGTTACTTATGTATGGCCATCAACTTAAAACATTTAAAAGCACTGGGTTGAAAACATATTTTAAGGTTTCAAATTTAATCTTCATCTCTATACGCTCTATCATCGTGTAATTATGTATTTTGTTCTTCGGTAACCATAGAAAACAAGCGATACACAAATAATAAAAACATTTTGGAAGATCGAAAGGATTGAGGAAAATGTAGTCCCCAAACAAGTATTGCAACTTGACATTTGGTGATCTTGCTTTTGGCTTTACAAATTTTGTCTTGTTTCACTGTTTGTTTAAACTGTCTGGTCATGTTATTGTGCCCGAACTTTTTATTCTGGTCTATACAACTGGGTATAAACTTTTAATTGACTGGAGATTTAAAGAGGAGCTATCCGAGTTAGCAGAAATGTTCGCAAATATTCTATGAACTAGATCGGGTTTCGCCAGGTCCCCCGCAAAGACCTGGTGGGTCGCTCGCGGGTCTGTTCTAAAAATAGCTCACCACATCCGGGGACCTAGATCTAATTTTGAAAACATAGCTCACCAAAACGAAGCTTGCCGGTGGCCAGGTATTATTGTGGATTTGCCGTGGAGATCAGCTAGCGCGCGCAGTGAACATGAGGAGACGATGTACGTTCGAAAACAGGCGAACTTTTATTCCAGAAGTGTGTATCACTGATAGCCTTTTGCATTAAAACGTACCAAAAAGTAGCTCTCAGATTTAAAAAAGGTTGGTGACCCCCTGAACTAGACTATATCGGAGACAAAAACTGTAATCATATGACGAAACTTGCAAAAACACTGACACGGAAAAGCTCCTACAATGGTTTTAAGTCCTCCCACCAACGTTCTTTGCCTCTAATTTGTAAAGCAAGCACGTAGAAACGAACAGTGTTGAAAACATCTTTTCCTATTGGCGCGTAATGAGCGTTTTGTTGTATTTTGACGTGCAACGATTGTCACGTGCTGAAAACGAACTACTGGTTAGAATTTTTGCAAAGTTGTCTTTAGCACAATCATATCGCACGAAAAGCTTCCTCTCAGCTTGAAGGGCGATCGCTGAAGACTTTTAAACACCTCGCGGATTGTTTTCCTGTCGGAAATTAGGCTGATACAGCCGCAAACATCCTTCAAATATATATATGACATCACAAATGTAGATGAATTTTGGTCAAAATCCTGCGGCGGTAAGGCAGAAAAAATTGATATATTTAACTCTACGCCGAGCCTAAGTTTGCCTTCAAATTCGATCTGGACTTCGTTTACCAGCTTTGGAAATACTAGTATACTGTACTTTGAAATAAGCTCTTTCTGGCACCCCGTAATTTGGTAAGGTATAAAGAATAGGTAAATCGAGAAACACACGCTAGAGTTATTGTGTGGCTCGTCTTAATTTTATTGAAAGCGTAAGTGATTTTGTTTTGTGTGCAGCCTTTTTCCAGTCATGAAGCCGGATGAAGCTGTTGCTGCGATTATGGATGCAGTGCTTCGAAACAAGTCTCTTGTTTTGCTGCCCCGCATGACTTACTTCGCATATTTTTTGAAAGGGTGGGTATTTGAATTTAACAAGAATCTACTCAGAAAATGTGGGACTAAATGTCAATAACGGCTATTGCAACCTACTTGTTGTTTTTTATCTAGCCTACATCAAAATGCTTCATGAGAAGTTGAAATGGGGTAGCTATTGGTACAAACATTATACTTTCAGGGTTAAGATGAGAGGGGAGCTGAAACCATGGAAATATCACATTTACATGCGATGCAATAACGCAAAAAAAGTTAATTTCAATTTTTGAAATTGAAGTTTCAGTGTTCTTGCAATTGAAGTAACTCAGACATACAACATGCGATCACCGTGGGTACATTAAACGATGAAACATCTCACGCAGTTTTCGTGTTGTTTTACCTTTACATGCCACATTTTGCTTCAGTTTTAAAGGCTACTCTCACTTAATTACCGCAGTCATGGAAGCAGCCTCGAAGTGAAACATGCACACAAAATTGGCAATGCTCACCAGAGATGGAGATGGAGATGGAGATGGAGCCGGAGCGGACTCCGGCCGGAGTTTGCATTTTAGGCAGGAGCTGGAGTAGGAGTCAATCAAAACTTTCAAGGGCCTATTAAAATTTCTGTAATGATGCTTGTTGTTGTCAAACAGATTGGAATTACTGTAATTGACACGTGTTTTCTGACCATCGTCGTCGTACATCACAAACGTGTGACACTGGGTGGGAGTACCGAGCATTTCACCACTNTTGATGGTTTCAGAAGTTAGTGCCTATGCAAAATACAGTNTGTAAGTGACAGTGCAGTTCGGGAATTTAGGAATCCGTGCTGTGTAACCATGAGAATGTTGGGCTAATATGTGGGCAAAACCACAAGACACGACAAAAAACAATGGTCAACAAAACAGACAGAAGTAAAGTGTGCCGAAATGATCTATAGTGAAAGGATTTGACATGTTAAAAGTAATGTACAGTAGTAGAATAGAATATTTATTTGCATTTGTGCAGATTTCTAGTCTAGCCACCACTTGCATAGGACAACCTCTGCTCACATTTTGGAGCCATCCTGAACGAAGTTGGATGTTTGCCCTGATAGTTGCTGCTTTATAGATAACCCATTTTGTTTTGCAACTCTATCGCCTATATTAAATTTGAAAGGGATTGTAAGTTGTGTGATGTTCATCTTACTAATTTATTTGTAAGATTTGCTTTCACATTCATGTTATGGCTTAATTTGGCACAGTCCTATAGTTCAGAGGTTTGTCTGAGCACATGATTACAGTGCGATTCAATATTTGTAAACAGGTGATAAGCTCCTGAGCTTGGATATTTAAAACGAGTCTTTCATTAAAATTGAAAGTTTAACGCTCAATTCAAATAATTGTCAAATATCTGGTTAAGTAAACTTATCTACTGTTTCAACGGTTAACACTTTATAACTTAAATTGCAGTAGAACCTATAGTTTTAAAGATGTATATTTGACAAGCAATGTCTATTTTGCTTCATCAGGCAAAAACTGTTCTGAGTTATTTTGTCAGTAGCTGTACACGGTTGTTTGAAGTGATCACATGACAAGTTTAGAATGCATGACCTACACAGATGACCGTGACGTCCAAGTGCGGGCAAGCTTTTAGTGGCTTTTTGTCTACGTTGCGTAAAGTATAGGCTAAGCCACAACTCTAAACCTCAACATGTTGTGTCTCTCTGTATTGTGCTTATCACGTGACCACTTCAAACATTTGTGTTCGATCAAAGACAAAATAGCCACGGCATATAGACACTATCTTTTGGAAATGAGTTACTTGGAAGTTTCGAAGTGTTAACAGGAGTCGGAGCTGATGTTTCAAAATTTTTCGGAGTGTGAGCAGGAGTCAGAGTCCGAAAAATGTGACTCCGCTCATCTCATGGTACGCACCCAGCAGTAGAAGGACCTGCTGTAGGTCAGTGGCACCCACAAAAAGTCTGACTTGAGAGCAGTCGCAATAAAACCTAAGAAAATTCGTAGAATACAAACGATATTATATTATACGACAGGATAGTGCAAATAAATTGTATAATAAGGCTGTAGCAAGTAGGCATTTGAACTGCATAAAAAAATCGTCCTGAAAGTACTATCGCTTCGCTCTTCATGGCACAATACCAGATGTGCGGGGAATGTAACATGTTAAAAGTGATATTTCTTATAATTTGCGAGGGACTGCCACGTGGTGTCAAAGTGTTATTACTGACCTCCCGCGTCGTACTCCACATCAGAGGTGGCCACTGATCCGGAGTAACGGAGTCAACTCCGGAAGGATTCTGCGTTTTTCTTTCGGACCTGGAGTCAAAAATTTGTGAAAAACGGATCCGGAGTCACTCGTGATTTTCCGCGGGAGTCTGCGTGGTCTTTGTAATTGTCATTTCTTAGGTACTGTAAAAACATTGCTGAATTTCGGTTACATCGATGGTAGCCGGAGTCTGAACAGGAGTTGTATTCCCAAATTTGAAGAAACTTCGGACCCGGATCCGGTTTCAAAAATTTTGGAACATGAACGGAGTCGGAGTCTGAAATTGTGACTCCGGCCACCTCTACTCCACATTACTTGCGTAATTTCCATGTTCCAGTGTGCAGCTCAGAGCGCAAATTGTTAATGAGTTTTTTTCCATCATAGTGATGATCTATCAAGTTTTCTGTTGCATCTTAAAAGTTTTATTCTCAAGGTTTCAGCTATCTGATCAGTTGGCGAGCGAGATAACAGAATGCAAAGAAAACATGTAGAATAGGTTAATTTTTATGTCTGTTATGCGCTGGTTACTGGTGGGTTAGGCTGCGAACCAAATTGCTAATATTTTGCAGGATTGAACTCCCTTCATTGACAAAAATAACGTGAAAAAACCGTAAAAATCTGTACCTGAATGTTGCGATATAAATCCGTTTTATGGGTTTATAGGATAATTTCGTACTCCTCTTATCAAATTGTTTAACTGCGTTAAGATGACTCACAAATGCTAACGAACAGATTGCCAGTGCCAAAACATCTTGGCTTTAAACTGCGTAGCTTCAATAAACAATTAAAAATGTTTGCCAAAGTCGGATCATTGAATAAAAAGTGAAATGCAGGCATTTATGTTTTTATATTTTTTTCCTGTTGATAACTTCAAGCAGCCTTTATTGGCTGGAGCAGTATTTTACTTCCGTGAACCTGTTAACTTTTCCGAAACAACAGGTTTTCAGTTGTTTTCATGTTCGTTTGAAGTTCTCAGTTTTTTCGAGATAAATGCAATCTCATCTAAAAAATGATTTATGGAAAAAATGCGATCTTGCCAAATGTTTTTTTGGTGAACTTTTAAGTTATTTTGTGTTTTCAACTGCTTGTTTGTGTTCCAAAGAATCATGCCTGTGAAGACATCTGTAGAGTTTGGCAGAGCCTTCGGAGTTTTTTCTGCCATGGACACCTTTGTCGGCAGAAATCAAGAGTAAAGAGTATATTCCTCCGGGAAGCTAAAAGAACTTCATGTGCAGATTATATGAAAAGAATTTATACTTAGCAGTGCGATGCGACTCATGACGAATATGTTTGCTGCGCTGATGGTGATTTTCTTGTCGTAAGTCAACTTGTTTAAATCAAATCTCTCGAAATTCTTGACGATTCTGAAATTTGTTCCCAGAACCGTATAAAACTCATCCTGCTCATGCTGTAGTGTACTTTTGCTTTATAAACACGTTTATCAGCTATTGCAAAGAAAATCATTGCTTGCAAACTTTACTTGCTATTCATTAACAATTTTATTAGATTGTCAGTTAATATTACTTACATATTTAAATAACACGTTTGTCATGAAAGTATTGATTTTCGAGCTTGCTTCTTTGATTATAATGTGCTGGATAAGTTACTGCAGATGTTAAATTTCTGAGAACCAACTGTCACTCCAGAGCAGTGGTTCTTCACCTGGCTTCGATCGAACACCTAGGGTTCGACGAAGGTCATCTGAAACATGTAGCCAAGTTTGTTTTCAAGGAAAATGTTAGGTACCCGGTAGGGACCCGATGACAATTTTCGCTGATTCTAGGGACCCGAATCGGGCCCTTAAAACGCCTTTGAAAAACACCCTGATGTAACCAATTTTTACTTTCTGTTATTTGGCAACAATGGGGTTCGACTAAAGCTTGGAAAACTACGTAAGGGTTCGGCGTGTTTGTAAAGGTTAAGAACCACTGCTCTAGAGGTTTGATGTCAGCATGGTTTCGAAAAGTACAAGTTGTCCATAAGCAGTTTATTTCCACGTTATTTGTCTAAAATCGAATTGAACCTATTCCAAATCATGCGAGGCCATCCAGGGGGACGATTGGGACGATCACCCCCCAAACCTACGGAAGTAACTTTATTCACCGTGATTTTGTACAATTCGGAAAACAGCATTCGTGATCAAAGGCCATTCTGCCGTCCATTGTTTTGTCACAATAGTGTTGTGACCTACATTTAATTTCTCTTACAGTAGTGCACCCGTTATGAGAATTCATTGACTATCAAATATTATTGAAATCGCCCCTCCCCCTAAACTGACTGGCTGGATCCGCCCCTGTGCGAGGCTTTATCTTTCTGCGTTGAGAAAATAAGCAGTCTTCATTTTATTTTGCGTTCGCCTTTTTGCTCCCGCAGAGCGTGTGTCAACACTTGACTCAAATACCTTACAGTATCGAATTTTCCAATAAAAAACGTCGCGTTTGCCAACTGAAATTCGTAAAGTCAGCGGAAAGCAAAGTGACGCATCAGTGCAGGTCTGGGACAAACCGATTGCCTGCTGTCACCGAATAAGACAGGTGTGCAAGGTTACGCATCTATGTTATGATACTGGCGTGCCTGGAGCTGCGGGCTCATAAACGTTCGTTGCATTCGCAATTCATGTCTTGGGATGAGCTCTTCTATGGGCTACCTTGCCGACTGTAATTTCACCTGATATCTTGTATTTTTCTCCGGTTTCTTTCGTTTGGAAGTAAGAAAAGTATTTTCGCAGGTCAGCCTGCGACAGAGATGGACGGTTTTGTGTTTCAACTTCAAATACGACCCAAAAATTTTATTTCAAAATCCAATCCAAAACTGACTGTTCGAAATCCTGTTTACGTCCAAAATCACTGTTGGTGGTGTTATGCTATTGTATATGTAGGCCTAGTCCAAATCGATTCAAAAAACAATAACTTTTTTAAGTAACTTATACTCTGTGCTTTGCTTAGAACACCGCAATAATACGCCATTCAAAGACTTAATAAGGCAGGCTAATCACTATTGGCAACAATACAATGAGAAGCTCAGTTAAAGCTTAGTCATCGTGTGTAATGTATCAAACCAGAAAGATTAACAGCTATACAGCACAAGAGACTCATTAGCACAGACTACCCATATAAATAATGATGAACTGAGCGAAATGTTACTAGCAGTGGTGTAACTGGAGTAATGAGCTATAGGGGAAAAAAGGGGCCCACTAGCCCACACTCAGAAAAAAGGTGAGAAATGATATGTCGAGTGGATGTCCAGGGACGCCGAAACGGGGGTGCATTACGGGGGCACTGCCCTTTGACAGGGGGGCGATGGGGGCACAGGTGCCCTTACATACCAGTATCATAAATGATTTATCAAGAAAAAATTGAAACAAATTTATTGCAGCTATTCGCGCACACCTAAAATTCAGAATGGTTTTCTATAATTTCTGTTATTAGTTTTGAGGTCAACATTGTTGCAAAACATGTAAATACGAAAATAATGACTATTAAGGCTATGGGTGTGCATTTACACTGAACTCAAGCAAACAGTTTTGAACTCGTTGTACGTCAAAGCCATGGGCGTCCACAGGGACGAATCCAGGAGGGCCGATTGAGGCGATCTTTCCTAAAACCTACGAATTAACCTTATTTACCATGATTGTGTACTACTCGTGAAACAGCATTCGCAATACAAGGCCGTTTTGTCACAGAAGTGTTGTGAAGTATACTTCATCTCTCTTAAAGTAGTCACCCGTAATGAGACTTGACTAATATATTACTGAAATCGCCCCCTAACCTTATTGGCTGGATCTGCTCCGGAGTCAAAACGGGCATTTGCCCCTCTCTGGAAACAGGGACTAGAAACAACAAATTTTTAGAAAAAAAGTTTGACGTCAGCAGCTCAATTCCGATTAATTGATTCATTTCTTGCAACAACAGTTTATTTGCCGGTACGACACTCACACGGCACAAGAACTAGGTTAGCTGTTCTGGTGTCATGCCGTGCTGAGCTTGCAGTTCACTCATGTCCGCTCCTTTGCCTGCAGGCATACGCGTAGCCAAAGAGGGGCCATGTCCATAGGTGGCGGAACCGGGGGGCCGCATGAGCCTAGGCCCCCCACTTTCATTTCTGGGGGGCCTGGCCCCCCACTTTTTTGCCTAAATACAGTAAGTTTAAGTAACACAATTAGTATTGGGTCCAGTGATAAAGTAAATCGTTTAATGAAAAAAACGTTGCAGAATTTTGGCAGTATTTTGTTGATATTATTTCTAACATAGTATTTGTAATTTGGAAGTGAATTTGGCTGGATTTCGTAATTGTTTGGCAGAATACACCGTGCACAGTCTGTCACCCTGCTATTGATTGCTTACCGAATTGGGGTTGTTGAACAGTGTTGCCCGATGGTGTAATAAACAATTTTTCACAAAAATGGTGTCATTTTACATGCTTGTGTGCATGAGCGTCGGAAGGAATTTTTCCAGGGGGGACCACTAGTGGATTTTTCCAAAATTTTTTCTAGGGTGGGCCAAAAGTGGTGAAATTTTTTTTCCACTCGAAACTAAGAAAACAGGCTTTTTTGCTGAAATTTTCAAATTCCTGCCCCCCTTCCGACACCCTTGCTTGTGCATAAAGAAAAGTTCGTGCCAAACCATTAAAAAATTGGTGTTACTTCAAGCGTTTTAACACCATTCTAAAGAGTGAAATTTTGCTGAATCTTATGCGCAAAATGAAATATTTGACAGATCAAGTTCAGTTGTGTTTTCGTTTTTGCGTTGGCAACACCAAACAGCTATGTTTATTTATGCAGCTAAGTATTTTTTGAAACATAATTCATATCGGACTGAATGTTTTCTTGAAGCAATCGATTTGTATAGAACATTGGATTTGAAGTTCAATCCAATGAACAGTTCCCATTTCGAGAGTAATTTCAAACGAACGATAAATTGTCCAACAACTCGGGCTAATATGAATGAGCCTAGTAAGTGGATGACTTACTGGCGGTACAGTGGCGATTCTAGAATGAAAAAAGTGGGGTGCACTGCGGGGCCAAGGAAAAAAGTAGGGAGACCAACAAAAATGTCTACCCTGCGCATAGGTGTACGGGAAGGCATTTTACTGGGGGGGCGGAAAAAATTTGCCCTGAAACTAACTTTTTTAGATTAATCCGAATGGGGCCCAAAACCTCTTGTAAATTTGTTCTATGCAGTTGAATCCGTTTATAACGGCTTCGTCTGTAACGTCAATTCGCCTATAACGTTACATTTTGTTCGGTCCC
>JGI24158J21664_10004729_pt1 | contig 17577 bp, 10 predicted proteins | sample Ectturendosymbi3_FD_21664 | JGI IMG/M metagenome (IMG submission 21664)
TACGAAAACTCGCGGCAGCAAATATAACTTTGCCCTTAGTGCTCACTAAGAAGTCAGAACTAAACCTTAACGATAAAGACGTGTTCCCACAAGTCTGAATTGATGTATTCTAACAGTAAGCTACTTATTTTTATGCTACGTGAAAAGAAGCCTGCATAAGAGTCGTTTGATTAAGCTATTCATTCGGGCACGTTGACCACAGTCTCACACCAACAATGGATTTTTCAAACTTGTGGAAGCATTGCTACAGGTTTACTCATGCTTCTTTTCACACAGTATATAACTATACGTGGCTTACCACTATCAGCAGTGTCACTGTCTCGCTGCATTACCTGCCAAGATGTCTGTGTTCAACAGTCACATGCAGGGTTCCCATTCAGTGATTTAAAAAAACCCAAATTGCAGACCACAATAAACCCGTATTATCGTACAATAAAAACAGATCCGCCGGCAGCGGGAAGCCAGTGGTGCCCACCCCCCCATTTAAAATCTGTGTCCCCCATTTCATGTTTGACCCTCCGGTTGCTGTACACATCCAATATTGCATTTAAAAATGTTGCCCCCTTGTTGCACAAGACGTTTTTCATAACGCTGGTAACATACTCCGTTGATGATATCTCTCACTAATTGTAGGAGTACATTTGTCATTAAACTAGGTAAATTTGTGCAATCTTGAACTGTAGCGTGATATAAAATCCCACAAAAATATATACCTAATGCTTTTTTCCCCTAATTGACATTTGTTTTTTAATTTGTAGGCTATGCATAGAGTAACATCGAAATTTAAACAATCAGTCCTAACCCCTGTTTCACCAGTTACTTCAATTGACATTATACACAATAAAATTATATATATAACCCCGACAATGGCCTTATATGAGGATATGAAACCAATGATTACTAAAAAATGAAACGGACTGAACACCTTCGGTTTCATCCAATATGCGTACTTTCTCACCTGATGTGCGCATGCAAACACTGTAATATAAAGTTATCCTTATATTATTTAAGTTGCTGATGAATTTATCACTTCAAACACCCAGATTTAACGCGATTTTTCATAATTAAACCTAGACACCCAGGTCGACTGAAAAAAGCAGATCTGGGTGGGAAAACCCCGCAGCGGGAGCCCTACACGGTCACATGCGGAAAAACGCCTAATACTACCGCAATTTGAAGTGAACGTTTGACGATTTATTACCGTGTTATTCTTACGCAAGAAAGACCCACAAGTAGAACAATCCCCTAGCTAGTTTCGCAACCTTCCTCTACAGTCAAAGGAGAGGAATGTAACGAACTGCAATCTCATCATTGCACGTTTGAACAAAATAAGTTAATCAACCATATACGACCACCGTACATGATTAACCCCAATTGTCTCTGGAGTGTAGGCAGCCAAATCGTATCTGTTTTGACGTTTTTGACCGGTGTTTTTGCAAAGTTGATACGAGGGTATGTGAAACGCTACTCAGTTGCGCTAAGCGTTTAAGGGGCCTCGCGGTCACAACTTTGCCCGGGGCCTCGCGCTCATTTAATGCGGCCCTGGCTACAGCCAAAGTCATTAGGTGGGTTTATCAACGTCAAATTTTGGCGGGTGAAGTGAAGAACTCTGTAAGGATAATTTGCTCAGTTTCAATAGATCTGATGTTTTTCTAAATGATTTAAAGTATCGGAAAATGACGTTCTTGAAGCGAGACAGTCCAGTGTGTAATCAGAGCAGAGATGGTAGACTTGAACTGCAAGTGAATCAGTACCAGCCGATAGGCAATGTGGCTTTCGTGGAAGGTTTGACTCCTTTGTTCAATGGTCGACGTAACATTTGCAGTCATAGAAGCCGTTTCAACAAGAAAAGCTTAGAAAAGGTGTTGCTCTCATCTTGACAAATTAAAGGCGATAAACCTTCAGTCTGAAACCTAACGCAAGGGCAAATGATATGTTTAGCTATGATGGTGGTGAAGGTTTAAGGGACGTCAGCCGAAACAGTTGCACACCTTGGCAATGGCTGTGGGAAAGTCCATACGTGTTGGGGTTTGGCAATACAGTTTTCGAAATAGACATGTATTGCTAACGGACGAAGGTAAGGAATAACAATGATACTATGCACGCGCAATTCGAAGAAGCCCACCCCAACAGCTAAACCAAGTTTGCAGGTCGTGATGGACGCTGCAATCCGACACTTCGCAACCAAAGCTGGTTTTAAGCCTATTTGATAAATTTGACCTACACGCGTCTCCGTCTTCAGAGGACCCGCGCAAGCTGCGACACAGTTAACGTTCGAAGCCTTTTATATATTTTGAGAGAAATGAGCCAGCCACAACTGAAACGTGATGTTAACAATGAATCATTCTTTGCATTACTGAGATTAGAGTAATAAATTTATTATTACTGCTATACGCAGTGTATATACTTTGTGTTAAAGACGGGGATGCTGCACGTAATAAAAACAAATGTTTACAGTAAACAATTAAACTATGAGTAAACAATTAAAACCAAGTGGTGCAGCTTACCGCAGACTGAAAGCCGACAGGGAAGAAAATTTAACGGGATTTGCAGGCTCCATAAATGCATGTGTAAAGAAGGCAGAAAATATAGGAAGAGCAGATGATGAGAAAGGTGGCGAAGAAGCCGAAAAATCAAGATCCATAATCGAGAATGAAAAATAAAACACATTTCATTTTGGGAGTATTTGATTCTGATGTTCAAGAAGTTGTAATATTCCATGATCTTTGCAAAACACGAAGCATGATCTTTCATTTTAAATTCTTGTAAGCAAATATGAGGGGTGGAAACGTTATCATTTTTATGGTCGGCACCGGCCGACACTTTGCCTCGCTGCGCCACTAATTGGGGAGATAAGTTTTGAGAACAAAACGCTTCTTGTTTATGCACAGGTCGGAAAAGGGTCGACCCTGCAGAGTTAATTTTCCAACACCAAGTGGTTGCCGCAGGGAACAGAAATACCCGCTGCGACCATTTTGCAGAAAGACTCTATCGTGTGGAAACGAGTAAGAAAATGACGAAGGGATTCTGTTGCAACGATATAGAAATTCCATTATTTTGCGTCGCTGAAATTGAAAACATGTCATGGAAAACATTTCGGTTGCGTTGGTACTGGGACACCAAATACACTTTCACACCCAGACAATTCGAATCTTTTAAGTCAGTACTTTGGGGCGATTTTTGTGGTTGTCACTGGGTCGCAGCAGTTCTTGCGACCTGACAAAACGGACCCTGCCTTGGTACTGTTGCGATCGGAAAGCCCGATCGGCATGTGCGCAAAGCTTCACACTGTGGCAGCAAGCAACAATAGAGATCACGCTCCGCGATCACTCTATTATTGCTTGTTCGCGCCACATACATCTGGGTGTTATTCTTCGCGGACATTTCGTTCGTGGTGAACAGCACATCTAGCGCAACGCCAACCGAGAGGTTGCAACAGTGTCACTTGCATTCACCGTAAAAAGGGGGTAAGCACCGTTCTATGCAGGCGCTTGTTTTCTTCAGATAAATCCACAAATAGTGAACTGTCTCGTCCACTGAATTATCTATTCGGGCAAGGATACGTGGCATACACGTCGAAATAAAAACATACAGAAATGGCAACAAATTTTTCCCTACGATGTGCTAACCGACGTTACGCAGCTACAATAAGTTCAGGTGAAAGAACAGAAGCCAGAGGTTTGCAAAATAGCTTGATGTGTAACACTAAAACAGCTTAAGCATTTTTCGGTCGACTGTGGACCACATAAGGCAATACCTTTTCCAAGAAAGAAAGATGACGGCGGCAAGCTGGCAGTCCATCGCAATCACCGATATTTTTTTCGGTAAACATTTTGCAAAAAGAAACGCATTTACTGAAACTGAACAGTTTTGCAGCATTACCGTGTGTTTCATCTTGACACTTAAGTGCAGTGTTTTCGACCCCCAGTAGTTGGTGAAAACTCAGCACAAGCTCATATCTGTGCATCCACAACGCTTCGTGCCGGCCGTCGTGTAATGTTAGCAGCTCATCGCATTGAACTAACGCTCGTGTCCAATAACACAAAACGTTTGTTTGAACAGAAGCAAGCAAGTCTTCATTCGACAATCTGTTTTCAGTCATGCAAAACTTAGCTAGATCGCAGAGAACTTGCTGGCAGAAGGCCATCCCAGAGTGATCAGATACGTTGCGTTCTATCCAGGCCATGGTAGTGTCCAACTCGGTGCACAGGTGCTTGACGAAGATCGCGATGGTATTTTCACAAGCAAAGTGAACTAGTGGTTTAATCGCAAGTTTTTTGGCAATCCATAATCGGTGATTCCAAGCGTTGTAATTACTCCTGTGCCACCCAGCAGCTTTCTCGCACAGTTTCGTCTCTTCATGAAGCAGGTGCCACTGATGTTCGGTGTGTTCTGGCAGATGTTCTTGAACAACGCGAACGTGGCTGTCAGCACAAGTATTTTTCGGAGCAGCTGCGTTGTGCAAGTTTGAAGAAAACATTGCAGGAAACAGCTTTTTGAGAATCCACCTCCTGTGGGCAAAAGCTTCTGTGCTTTTTGGATGCAATCTCAAAGCCAGCCGAGACAGCTGCAAATCTCGCAACAGGCTAAGGGAAGATTTCAGGAGGGTTTGCTTTCGCATGTTCCAGGCAGTTGCGCAGTCCGGGCAGAACAAAACGACGCACCTGTGACAACAATGCAACTCACGCTGAAGAATCATGAATGCTGACACATACCATGTGTATGACAAGATCTAGAAAACGATGTAACCTACTCACAAGATTTCGACTAGACAAGATCCGCTGCTCCGCCATGATTTTGAGGCTGAATATTTAGTTTTGAGAACATCTACCGTTTAAACTGCATAACCACTTGCAAATATAGAACGCTGGAAATAAGCATTACTTAACTGACAAAATCCCGTAATGATGTTACGTTGCGGTGTAATGGTAGATTACCCGTTTGTTCTTTGCTTGCACGAACAACACTATTTAATTACAACTACTTTCACCGGAAGATTAGCGAAAGGGAGGAAACTACAAACCTTTATTTTTTAAAATTATAGAAGCAAAATCGTTCACACGTAAAATGTCGAGTTTTTTCTCCACCAACAAAACGGTTCATATTTCAAAACAGTTTTTTTTGCAAAGAAAACTAAGAAAAAATAACGCGCAGCGAGTGAATGACGAAAAACGAGGAGCATGGATGTCGTACAGGACGCCTGACTGGACGTATGGCGTAGCCAGGGAAGGGCCATAACCTCAATTTCTAGCATATCTAGTCGTTTTGTGCTTTGAGAGGCAGTGTACCAAACCGAATACTGTTGCTCGCTTAAAGTCAAAATATTTGGCCCCTCCCAAATTGTGAGCTGGCTATGCTACTGTCTGGATGGACGTGCTTTTTTAATTCTGAAAGTTAGTTTGTTAATATGGGAAGCTCTAATTGGAATGATCTCAATGAAGCCTCAGAGCACTTAGCCTAAGAATGGATAGCAAGTAGCGGGTTAGGCACAAAATTCTACTGTTTAGCCACTAATTTATGTAGTCTGGAGTGCAGTGCAAGACGCTAACCAGCATCCGGAAGTGACAGTGAGGTTGCAGTTTTAGGGAAAATGGACTGCCATTTGACCGTCATTATTTCCATCCATATTCTAGTCCGAAATGGTGACGCCTGGCAGGGTTCCAGCTGTGAATCAAAGAGTCTCTTTCAAGGGCAGATTGAGCTCTTCAGACGTGCAAGGCATTTGTTGTAGGTATAGGAAACCGATCAGTAGGTGGAACATATTTTACCAGTCCCTGCAGGTCAAAATGACCCTAACGTATCGGCCACATATTTTCTTTTGACTCTCTGAGAATGCAGAGTGCAGTCTACTGATGACTGGGAAACTCAGTGACTATACTGTTTGGGCGGGGTTGCTTTTGATTTTCTTAATACAATCATTCTCTCTCGTATAGATTTTGCGACACAACAGCAATGCCACATCACACTCGCCTTCTTCATTTGTCGCAACTCACTTGTCCTGGTGGTTACAAGCAATTGACGAAAACCGACATCGCATGCTAAATGAAGTTAAAAGTTCAACCAAATAGTTCTGACTGGTAGTACAAACATGCTGAATGGTTGTCTTTACTAAAGCAATTGGCTTTCAAATATCTGTGCATATAATCTTCAGAAATATATTTTTCTAATGCCAGGTTAAGTGCCACCAACTTTAGATCTTGTTTAACGGGTGCACATTCAGAAAGCCTTAATTGACTTTGACTGTATTTTTGCTATTGTTGTGAAAGATAAATTTGCATGTTGTAAAGATAAATTGTAGGCATCTGTGATGTGACGCCAGTGCAAATGGAACCTTTCCACAAGATTTTAAAGTAGTTACAAAGGTATTCGTCACCACACAATAACCAATGCAAGGCAACAAAGTTCACTGTCTGCCAATGTCCAGTGTTACAAAACAAAATATAGTCTGTTGGAAGTGACACTGAATGTTGTGCTAAACTGGACATAAACTAAAGCAAAATAATCACTCTCATGGGGCAACTATATTTGACAACCATCAAGAATTGTTTTAACTGATTAAAACTCTTTTCTGAAACTTACACTAAGTATGTTATTGGTCAACTTGAATCAATAGCAAAGCAACACTGCTACTGTAAAAAAACTTGTACAAAACATACCTGGACAGCTCATCAACCTGCTCATGATCTGATTCAAGTGACAGTGTCATGAATTCATGATAAGCATATGTATACAAGTACTTTACACACCATTTCTCAACCCCAATGCAATTCCCTTCAGTGTGAATCGGTGTAGGGCTTCGTTCTTCATTGGTAAAAATAATTCCAATCTCATCTCTGTAATGACAAGATGTATGCATTTCCTAAACCACAATGAGTTTCTAACAATAGCTGGTTTGTTAATATGAGAAACATATCAGCATGAAGAACTAAAAATTTCAGTAACATTTACATAGAAGATGTTGTTATATTCAATCTATTCACTGAGGATCTTTAACAAATTTTAACTTTCATAAAGTCAGAACAAAGCTTATATTCTTCATGTAAACATCTTGATGTACCAATAGGTAGTTCACAGAAATCCAAATAGCGAGACAAGATATTCATGATTTTTCCCATTAACACTATTGCAAGCACTATTTTCAGTTAGGCAGTGTTTTCGCCATGAAATCAATATTAAATGTTAACAGAACATTAGAAAATTACATGCTGTGTAAATTAATACTAATTTAGCCTGAACTCGATTGGTCACCTTTTGCCTTAGCTAACAGTAGTCACATGAACAGTGTACTGCACAACATCATACATCTCAAATTTACATTTTTCACAACTTGTTGATTTGAGAAGCAATATACAGTACACATTAGTAAACTTACAGCAACATCATTTGCACTGAAATAATTTGCATTTAACCAATACTTTTTACCCTTTTGAAATCACATCCCATTCACTTTGACAACCTAATGATTTTCATATTACTCATTACAAATTATGCTTGTCAAGACATTATATTGCTTGTATACAGTGGCGCAACTAGAAATAATCAAAGAGGGTTGGCAATAAACTACGAGACACTAGTATTGAATGGGTAGACTCGACAAGGCTATGCTAGTTAAATTGAAGCGACGAACTACAATCTTATTGAATGAATTGGACTGTTATGTAACAGCAGGGATAAATTTTCAGTACAAGCAGCTATGCTGGGTGACAGGAATGAAAAGGAATACAGTTATGCAACAAGAACATGACGAAATGTAACGTTGGTCCAAGCGTACTAACTGTATATGGATGCAGTAAAGGTCGAAGCGCTTGGAACAACCCTGTGTTTTCTTTACGAGTTTCTCGCTGCCGTTTCGCCTTATTCTTTTCACATAGCTGTATTATTGTTTCGATACTATCACCAAGACTGACTGCTATTGTTGAAAATCTATCGTAACTATTATGTAACAATCTCATTGTTCCGCGATGGGAGTCTGGCATTCCACGGAAGACAGGTGTTCCATGAGACCACAACGAATTCCGGTGTTCCAGAATTTCCGCATGTTACATGACAGAGTAAAAATATAATCTTTACCACGTTGACCTGCTATTGTGATGTTATGTCCTGCATTGTCATGTCATTATGATCACCCGGGACTTAACCGCTAAGCAGGATGTATGTGTTGCAGACGCAGTGAAACATGGCAAGTTTGGTGCAATGTTTATAGTCTGGTGAAAATTGGTTAGCAAGCGCTACCGATGAATTAAGCTGTTAATGATAGTATACTAGGGTTATCATACATCTGGAATTTCCCAGACACATCCAGAATTTTGGTGTTAAAATTTGTGTCTGGAAATAATTTAAAAAATGGTCTTATGCCCACATTTTGGAAACGTTCAGAGGATGTTATCATTAGATCCTCTGAAAAAACATCATTTGTAGAAGGCGTGCTTCAACTTTGTTCACTCGCGCTTTCCTCAGGCTCATCCATTAGAGCCCGAGCTTCCTTATGCGATTAAGTGTTTTTTAAACTATAATTAATATCAGAGTGAATGTATTTTGAAGCAATGGTTTTGCATAGAACATTGGATTTGAATTCAAATCCAATAAACAGTCCCATTCGAGAATAATTTCACACGAACGGTAAATGTCTAGAAACTCAGGCTAATATGAATGAGCCTAGCAAGCAGAGGTTTACTCGAGCTCATCGGTTATAGCCCGAGCTACCTTAGTAATAAAGTGTTTTATAAAATATAAATTATATCAGATTGAATGTTTTTTTCAATCATTGTTTTGCATAGAACAGCATGGTCCAAACACTGGCACACGGGCCGCATGCGAGCAGACAGTTTTTGTGCGGCCCGCGAACGCTTTCTGTATGCCGTATATTACACAAAGTCATAAATACATTGTATTAGCCACACAGCCCTTGCAAGTCACACATCATTGGAGTGCAGGTCAATATAACTATTAGGGAGTAACAATATCTTTTTACAATTTGTGACATTACAGCTTACAATAGCTAACCTCTAGGTTAGGCTAACGCTGCAGTACTCTGTGACCAAAAAGCATGTGTTTATTTTTTATCTTTTTGCAAGCCTAGACTCTATAGTTAATTTTCAAGTTAGATTAGAAGATGTAAATTGTGGAAATAATGAAGTAATATTTGGTCAAGTATAGCAACTTAACAAAAATGAGTGTCAAAAGAGAAATGTCATAGGAAAATAGAAAGTTCAATTCTAACCAGAAGGAAAGGTATTTCATCGCCAATAACAATGCAAATGGCAGTGTCTTGTGAGGTTGCAAGTAATATCCGTTCCAAAGGAGTTTTTATTTAAAGAGGCATTACAGCACCAAACACGAGAAAACATGCGGGAAATACCATGAAAATTCTAGGCAAGCAATTTTTAAATAATTGAAGGGTAACCAGGCCTGCACCTGGGAAATTGTCCCTGCTTAAGAGACTTTGCACTGAAGATGTGCTCCATGTTCATAATTTGCCAAAGTGCTTTCTCAATTATGACATGATTGAAAAGCGACACACGAAATAGAATGGCTGATGAAACCTGCATGCTTGCTTGCACCTGCCGACTACGGAAATTAAAGCGCACATTGACTTTATAAGCAAAACCAAGAAACAAAAAATTGTTTTGGTAATTTATTGTTGTATGGTGTATCTTTTTACTAGGATAAAAATTCAATTTTGAGTCGCAAACAAACACAGAGAAAACTTAAAAGTTACCCTAGAATCAAAAATTGCGTTAGGCGTACAGCAAAAATTAGGTCTATTGGAACAGCAAACGTATATTTTAATTGCAATGGAGCTCCTCTCTTTTCCGCCCGCAAATTTTTCCTCAAACCGTAATGTGGCCCTTCATGCTCGCAATCTTGGACCACCCTGGCATAGAACATTGGATTTGAATTCCGATCTATGGAGAGCTCCCATTTGAGAATAATTTCAAACAAACAATAAATTGTCCAGTAACTCAAGGTTAACATGAATGAGCCTAGCATGCTGAGGACGACGTTATTATCGCTCTGTGACAAACGTTATGCAGCAACGGACAAGTTCTCATGAGAACTTGTCATACATTGTTACGTGACCAACATCACAGAGCAACGATTGTGCCAGACAGAATGAGAGCAAATGGAAATTTTAGTGATGCAAGCCTCGAACGGTTGCATTCAGTGTCAGTCAGTATAATCGTGGGATGAGCCTGAGTGATGCTGTTGACCTGGAGTCGCCCCTGGTGGATGCGTTTGTGTTTTTCTGGAATTAAGCGAGCCACTCTGTGCTGCAATCAGCTACCTTTTCGAAATTATATGTCCACCATACTTTTGTCACATGCGAGACCATCACAGATTTTAAAGGGACTTGGCATGCTGACTAAACAGTCCCCTTAGTTGCACCCCCGCTTGTATACAGCACTGAAATTCTCATGAAAAATCATGGTGTTACAGATGAAGGGAAGCAGTTGGCTTTCATAAAAATTGAAGTTTTTGCAAAGGAAAATTTCTTCAAAAGCAGAATGCAATTAACTACATTTTGAAATGGTAAAAGTTGTTTTTGACATTACAGTCTTCAGTAGTGAGTGACATGTAATGAAGTCCATGTGGTTACTGCTAGTTTGCATTAGATGAGAATTTATTGTCACATTAACATCAATAGAGAATTGCTGCTAATGGCACTCTGGCCAATATTCAACAAACAATCGAAACATACTGAACATACTAATCACAGTCAATAAAAGAAAATGAAAACATACCATCATCACAGTGAAGAGTTTATACAACAAAAAAGTACTGAAAAAGCAAAACAAACAAAATCAATTTAGAAAACCAAAGGCATTAAAGCTGGAAATTAAAGCAAATAAAAGAAATTACAGCAGACATGAACAAATCAGGACTCATCCATCTGAAATCAGGTTGTAAAGGCACCTGAAATGACTGAATAATTTTAATCACACTAATGAATGCTTTGCTTGTTTTGGATAAAAATCATAACACCCTGTATCCAACTGTAATACCTAGCATCAGCAAATGAAAACGAAATGGTCTTACACAAAAGGCAAAGCAGCATAATCTTTATTAAATTCACCAAGGATTTTAGAGCCCAACTGAAGAATTTCTTCCATTGTTTTCATTCCTTTGCTTTTCTCCATACTGTATATTATTGCATTATAAACAAAACCTTTGCTTACATAAATCTTAGTACAGAGGTCTTCTGCACAATAATGAATATTAGCCACTGAGTTATAGCTCACATCAAATACATGTAACATAATTTTTCTTTGACAGATCAGGCTGCACTTTAGATCTGTACACTACTTACAGTAAACCACAAACACAGGTTACTATCCAAAGCTTGTCCTAAATTGGTAGAGTTCCAAAGAAAAAAGCATGATGCAACAGCTACATTTTCAGCCTTCATGAAACCAATACCAAGGGAGCCAAGACTTTTGTATAAGGTGGTTACCAGACAACTGAATGCTAGTCGTTTTCTGACAATGATATGGAACTAAACCCAAGGAAAACTGCACGATGTGGCTCACTGGCCTGGCACAGTGCCACAGCCAGCCTATCTATGTAGCTTTGTGCCATTTTGACATTACTTCATATGGCCTACAAAAAACACTATAAAGAAGTATGATTCATTTATTAATGCCAGTAGTCCAATTTTCAGTGAAACGTATATACAGACTATAATCAACACCTTTGTTATAGACAGCTAAATGAGTCTTTCTGATGGGCACATGCTGTTCACACATTCATATACAGTTTTAACATTAAGCATGTGACTTGTTAGTTACTTACACCTATGCGTTTAAAGCATTTTTGTTCACATTCATTTTGCATGTATGTATTTACAGCCTTGCATGTTTTTTTAGGCGGCTTAGTTTTCTGTCACCTTACTCCAGAGTAACTTTACTTCAGAGAGTAACTTGCATCTTATCAGTGGTTGGTTAGAGCTGGAGTTATATGCTATGGAAAGTAATGCTAAATTATACATAGTCACTTTTCAAATCCCCTATCTACTTTCTGTCTCAAGCAACTGCAAGCCTGAATTAGGCCTTTGTCACAATGTGAGTCCGAATGAACCAAATTTACCATGTACCTCAACAGTATCTATCTTTGCAATCGTTGCAGGTGCAATATTTACCATGTCTAATGCTGACTTGCTGATACTTTACACTTAATTGGTATTAATTTGAAATTTATAGATTATTATCTATAGATATTCAATGTCAGCAGCATAAAGTTTTTAAGACTTAAGGTCATGTTAGATACTAAGCTGAATCACATGGTGGTGGTCAAATGTGAAAAAAAGAAATATCAGAAGATAGATTATAAAATTCTTACAAAACAGAATTTATGTACCTATGTCCATAGTACCAAGCGTTTACTTAATTTTTTTGTTATCTTTAATATCCTACTTGTTGCCTGCCACTTGCCCCTTTGATTTTGCCTATTTAGATATTGAATTCTGAATGCTATTCCTTTTTTCTGTAAGTTTTGCTAATCCACCTTGAAGAAGATTTTTTTCGCTTCATCAACTTCTTGCAAAACTACACTTTGATTTTTTTTATTTGTTCTACACTTGAAACAAGATCAATACAGGACTTGTGATGAATCTGCTGTGTTTGATTTCACTATCAACCTCTATTCTCTGTGGACTACAATATGAATATAAGCTTTAATTTTGTGAGTTCTGCTTGACTGACCAAGTTTGTTTTTCTACCTAAAAAGACTGACTTACTTTACGTACTTGTTAGTTCATTGCTGTTTTCTTCATGAGTTAATTACGTGAGAAAATGAGCTGTACTTTACTCTGAGATGGCCACCTTGGAATGGAGTTTTGCAGCGTCGCCAGATATTTTCCGTAACTTATAGCCAAAATCCTGATGAAAAATGGCCAAAATGGCTGTTCTTTCAAAAAGTTACAGCCAAAATTACAAGATTTTTCAACTGTGTTAATTTCTATTTTCATAAGTAAATTATTCAGAAGGCAGTATAGTTTTTGCCGAAAAAATTTGGTTTTGCCAAAGAAGTTTTGACACTAAAACAACAATTTCTGCCATGAACTTAAAATCACGTATTACAACTTGTACTATTTATTTTAAAACTTTGGCGTCTGACCGCTATTGAAGATTCTCATGCCAAAATAACCAGATTGCACGTAGCTTTGCGAGTGCGTAACTCGGGTGCTGAAAGTGATAGAGAGCTGTTCAAAGGCTTAAAAGATGCGGCAAGTCTTCTACTCTGCACTCGAAAAAAATTTTTGCTTGGGGTGTGCGGATTTTTTGTGAGTGATGTCATAAGTGGAGGACTTTTAGACCACCTTGGCCCATTCACCTGGCCCTGAGCCGAAACCGTTAGACGTTAGTATTTTGCTGAAGTTTTTATTGGAAACTAGGCTACAATCCAAGTCTTTTGATACTTTTGATGACCTGCTGGGGTTTCGGGTTCAAAAGTTATGATCTAAAGTAATCAAAATATTTGACTAATTAGATAATTAATTAATTTGTTTGTTTTAAATCATAACTTTTGAACCAGAAATGCTAGAAAGTCGATCAAAGGCTCAAAAGACTCAAACTCGAGCCTAGTTTCCTAAGAAAACTTCAGCAAAATACTTTGGCCTAGTGGTTGGGCCCTAGGCCAGGAAACATGAGTCAAAATGATCCAAAAACTACTTCACTTATGACGTCACTCACAAAAAATCTGCAAGCCTCAACCCAAAAAATTTTTTTCAAGTGCAGACTAGAAGAGTGGCTGATCCATTTTAGCCTTTGAACAGCTCTCTAGCGCAATCGGCGTAGGAGCTATGGTTTTGGTAAGGCAATCGAAAACTGCTGGTTTTAAGCCGAAATACAAGTATGATATGTTCGTAGACTGGCTCTCAAAGTGTTGATGAAACTTAGAACCATACATCAAACACTATTTTAGATACATGCTTCAATTCTGACTCGTTTCTGGGTTAAACAGTTTGAAATTAACTTTTCTATCTAATGACAAGGCTAGAATTCAGAATTCTCTTAATCTTGTGCTCCAAATACATGAACAAAAGATTAAAGTCATGAATTGCATTAAAGTTGATGATCACAATCAGTTCATCATATGCTCGAAACCATCGTTGAGTTCACATATATGAACAAAAGAGGAGGAACACTAGAGCGCAAACACTAACTCATGTTATGGCAAGTACGACTGAAACACTTGTATAAAATCTTCAGATTGCAAGGGCTAAATATTTACTGCACATTTCAAACATTACAAGGTTAAAGTACTGCAGAGTGTTGCTGCAAAAATGATGAGAAACATCTAAAAGAAAAATCTTACCAACAATGCAAAATATTTTTACTACAGCACAACATTCAGTCACACAGCTAAGTGCAGCAGTCTTCAGATACATACAATCCAAGTGCAGCAGCTATCAGTGGTAACCCAAAGATTATCACTGACTTAAACACCTTCACAAAATCTGCCGACTGCAAGGGCTAAATCAGTACTATGAACTTCAAAGCAATACAAGGTTGCAGTCCATATTGTGTTACTCTTACTGTATCAGCCACATTGAAGATGAAGACTGTCCAAAAAATACAAAAAGACAAAATGTTTAATAAAAATTCAGTTTTACAGTGACAAATCGAAAAAATCGCCAAATTTGATACAAATGGTCAAATGCGTTTTTTCATGGCCAGCGCACTTCAAAAATGGCCAAATTTTTTGAGATTGGCCATAATAGCTAGGCACTCTGGCAATCCTGGAGTCTCACAATGAAATGTACGGTTCCCTTTCAAAACAGACCTGTTCATAACAGACCACTCACTCATAACAAACCATTCAAAACATACCACGTTCGTAACAGACCTGATCACAACAGACCCGTTCATAACAGTCCACGTTCATAACAGACCAGTTCTGAGTTCATAACAGGCCACGTTCACAACAGACCACATTCATAACCGACCCGTTTATAACAGACCCGTTCATAACAGTCCACGTTCATAACAGACCAGTTCTGAGTTCATAACAGGCCACGTTCACAACAGACCACATTCATAACCGACCCGTTTATAACACTAACAGATCCGTTCATAACAGACCACGTTCACAACAGATCCGTCATAACAGACAACCTTCACAACGGGTTTGTTATGAATATTATGGTGTGTTATAAACGTGGTCTGTTATGAACTGATCTGTTATGAACGTGGTCTGTTATGATCTGGGCTGTTATGAACAGGTCTGTTACGAACGTGGTGTGTTTTGAATGGTCTGTTATGAGCAGGTCTGTTGTGAACGGACACCGAAATGTACAATATTTCTTTTTCAAGGTAATTTCCCTAGTTGTGTACCACAAGCAGTGTTGCCAATCTGTTGTTACGGAAATGTACTAGATTTCAGAGATGAGCGGACTTTGAAATTTTTCAGTCCGAGTCCAGTCCTGATCCGATCAAATTTAATCAGATCCAGACCCAATCCGCAAAATTTTTGAAAATCATCACTCCGATGCAGTCTTCTCCGCCAATGTAAAATCATGTATTTTTATTTTGCCTCATGCGGCAAATAAACTACTAGAGCTATTTTACCTTTAGCCAAATACGATTGGTTGAAGGCAAAATACTTCCAGAAGTGCTTTTGCCTCATGAGGCAAAATAGACACAGCCTTTTGGCATTTCCAAAATTTAACAAGGAGGTGTCTATTAGGCATCAGAGGCAAAAGCATTGCTGGAGTTATTTTGCCATTAGGAGAGTTCGACTGCTTGGATTGGTCAAGTGACAAGAACAATACATTTGATTAGCATAAAGTCCTTGTTACATGACCCAAAACCTAAACCCAAAACCTAAACCCAAAACCTAAACCCAAAACCGAAACCCAAAACCTAAACCCAAAACCTAAACCCAAAACCGAAACCCAAAACCGAAACCCAAAACCGAAACACAAAACCGAATATGTGCTTTCACAACAAAACTGCTTGCAGAAACAGTAGAAAGTTAGTCTTAGCAACGTACTTCTAACGTCTCGTTGCAGGCATTGCAGAAATTATGCGCTACGATTTCATTGGGACACACACACTGTTTTTATTGAATTCAGTAAAAATTTTAAACAGGGTAGAGGCCAATTCTTTTCTCCATAGCATAATAACAAAGAAAGCTTAGCTACTGACCGCTTTGAACGGTTGAATTTAGAACAATTACTTTACAATTCCGTTTTCAAGGAGCTGCTTCTTGCAAGACTTCATAAAAAAAATAACTCATGCAAAGTCTCGAGACTAAGAGCTCGAGACCGAGACCGAAATCCTTCGAGACCGAGACGAGACTTGAGACATTCGAGACTGAGACTTGAAAAATCGGGTCTCGAGACACGTCTCGAGACCGAGACCAAGTCTCGAGACTCCATCACTGCTCTGCTGCACTGTCTATGTATGGCATTGGGTTCTTGATAGTGTTGAACAAATCGGATATTTTTGGAATCCTAATCCAGTCCAAAATTTTCTTTGAGTGATCCAGTCCGATCTTAATCCGCTGGACCTGTCGAAATATTTGATCCAATCCGGTTTATGTCCGAAAAAAATTCTGATTAAACATATTACAGCAGTGGTCAGTGCAGTGTGGATATCCATATCTGATCCGGTTGAGTTTGTTCAAAATCCAGTCCAATCCGGATCCGGTTCTGTAGTGCAGAATCCGGTTGGATCGCGATCCGGAAACCGGATCATGTTCAACACTGGTTCTTGAACAGTATTTTTTTTAAAAGAACACTTTTTTGACAATGCGTTTATGTTTTTTGCCATGTTCTTTTCTATTTCATGAAGCTCCAACAATGCTTGGTTTCAAAATTATTTAAACAGTGCTTTGTGAGCATAGTCATGCTCCAAAGAGAACAATTACGAACCTTAATGACGATTCAAGGCGTCGCTTGTGTCTCCAGCAACCAGCACCCGCATGTGATTTGACTCACGGTTGCGTCACAATGCATTCAGAGTGTCCGGATTGCGAAATTTCCCACTTCGTTCTCATTCTATAGTTGCGTCATAATTGACGAGAATCCAGCATTCACAGTGCATGTAACTGCGCATGCTTTTAGAGCAGCGATGAACTTAAATAGCATGTTGTTGCGACAATAGATCTGATGTTTAGGAAATTATTTGATCTTTGATGGTTTGACAAACTTCATGTTGAAATGGAGTTGATGTGGTTCTGAAGATAATTACAATAATTTTTATTTGTGGGATGTTAAAATAAATCCTGACTACTTTTACAAACTTCTAACTGCAAATGAGGAACAGCTTTGAGTACTTTCGTTATAATTGTGTGCTTTTCAGTTTCTCCCAGGGACACCGGAGAATGGGGGCATTACAAAGGAATTTCTTACCCTGTTCTGTAAAAAGGGAAGCAACGGGGGCGGAGCTAACTTTTCATCACAGTATCATAGGTAATTTAATGGTTAACAAGATCTAGTGACAAATTTATTACAGCTATTAACGCACCAACAATATTCAGAATGGTTTTCTATACTTTCTGTTATTATTTTTGAGGTCAACATTGTTGCTGAACAGAAATAAACATATTGGTGAAGAATTTTTTGTTTTTTATAAG
>JGI24158J21664_10004730_pt1 | contig 17575 bp, 10 predicted proteins | sample Ectturendosymbi3_FD_21664 | JGI IMG/M metagenome (IMG submission 21664)
AAATACCTGGAGAGCTTGACGCCTCTTCGCTCGTTACTTGAGTCGCACAGTTTCGCGTTTGCCTTTGAGCGTTTTTCGTCTCGTTAGTTCTCCCGGTGTTCTCGATGAAGCAAGGCGTCGTGCTTCTTGTACAGCCGTTCACATTGCAATTGCTCTCCTAATAGCATCTTCTCGAAATGTGACCCTCCTTGAGGCAGTTGAAGCACAAACGACCAGATTGAGCATAGGAAAACCTATCTGTAACGCTTTTTCTTTTGAACAAGCCGCACTCAGTCAAACTACGCTGCTTGGAGCATAGGCGACAGTCAGCACGTTTATCAATCTTACCGGTCACGCCGTCCATCGCAGTAGAGTGCACGTTGACCTTCGCGGTTTTTTCCTTCTGTTTGCCGAAATTGAACACTTGGCCATAAGACGAATTAAAATTACTTGCCTCGTTTTTAACGGAGCGCACAACGTCGTCAAAGTTCGCTTCGTGGCTTTGGCGTTCGATTGACGCTGAAACACGTAGCCAACCCTTACGTAAATCAAACGGCAGTCTTTCTATGATGCGCTTAAAATGTTATCGATGTTGTTCAGATCGGCGTCATAATTCAGATACTGTAGCCCAGTGCTGCACTCTTCCAGTTGATGCACAAGACGAACAAGCGCAGCAGCATCGCCCGATTTTACAGCCGGTCCTTTGGCTAACTGGTTAACGTAAGACCGCGCTATTATATGCGGTTGACCAAAGTTCTGAAACAGAATTTCTCTTGCTTTTTGATACCCGCCGTGAGGGTCTAAGACTGCACAAAATTCAATTAAAGCTCTCGCCTCACCTCTCCAGTACTGAAATAAGTAAGGTAATCTTGAAGCCGGATCTTTTGACTTCTTTCCAACGTGGGCTTCGAAGTTGGAGACGAAAACTGGATAGTGAACAGGGTTCCCATCAAACTTTACGAGGTCTGGTGTTGGTAAGGGACTTGCCCCATGCCGTGGCAAATCAACCTCTTGCAGCGTATTATTCGGTTGCAACCAGATAGCGTTACCAGCAAACTGCTTGGGTGCAGTTTCTTCATCGCCGAAAGCAGGCAATCTTCGTTGCGGTCCCAGAGTAGAAGGCACAGGTCGTTCAAGCAGAGAAACATGCTCAAACCTGTCTCTCAACTGAACCATGCTATCGTCGACCCGCCGACTTGGTTCGTCATTTTCAAAGTATTTTGAACTCGGTATTGTGAGCTTCGGCTGGGTTGAGCATGGTTGCTCGACAGTGATAAGTTTGCCTGGTGGTATATATCCACCACGCTCGAAGTCTTCCTCGTAAACCTGTCTTTCGACCGTCGCTAGTTCGAGCGCTTGTTTCGCCTTTCCCCGTTTTTCTTCTAACTCTTTGAGCTCTAGGCTCAGTTGATGTTCCTCTTTTAGCCTTTTTGCTTCTAGGTCCTTAAGCTCTTTTTGCCGTTTTTCTTCTGAGTCTTTAGCTTTCGGCTCAGTTGTTGTTCCTCTTTCAACTGAGTTATTCTCAAACGTGCCAGCTCTTGTTTCGCAATAGCTTTGGCTCTCAAAATAGATGATGATTTGCTGTGACCGCTACTACCACTTTTAACCGACTTAGACCCAGAGCAGCTAGTATGACGACTCTTCCCAGTAGAACGCAGTGTAGGGCCATGTGGAACAATGCCGTCTATATCACTCTTGCTGAGACCATGTTCAGAAGGCCACTTGAAAACTTTATCCTCGAACTGGCCTTTTGGTAACGTATTTCCTTGATCTGTGATAAAAGACCTTCCCTAAGGGTTTAGTCGATCACGGCCAGCGCCTCCACGGCAACAAAGTCTCATTCAAGAGGAAGTTCATTAATACTTTTCAAAATCGGCTTCAGCGCCTGTGGCTCAGCAGATGAGCACAACATTAACGAATCTGCTTCACCGTAACACAGCAGTAGGTCCTTTGCCACTTTCTGCAACTTTTCTTCCACGGCCATTGACGTCAACTTGTCACAACGCACCAGGCAAATACAAACTACAGTAGTTCAAATCAACTTCAAGTTGCAGTCCCACACTCAATCACTAGAACGCTACGCTCACAAAGTAACAGCAATTCTCATACACACGCGTAATTCAAACCCCTCTACTTTCGACGATGGCAACCAGCGAGCAAGCTCTAATGCGCTAAGATATTGTTCTTAACTTAATGTTACTGCAAGTAACACTGTAGAGTTACAGCAGGCAAATTGTTAACGCGCTCCTTTTAATTCCTTAACGAAAACAAACAAAGACAAACGTTGAAGAACACCGGCGGACGACTCTCCGAAATACACAAGACTCGCTTAACTACTTTTCACCGCTTCAGCGCACTAATACGCGAGCTTCCAGTACGCTAATTGCGAGATACATAGCACCAATGCTATCGCCGCCAACAAAACTACGATCCACAAATGAACACTTCAACAAAGTGCCTTCCACGAAAGTCATAACATATGGTCAATGCAAATATGTAAATGCAGGAGCCAAACAAACCAGCCATGGAGTGGTTAAGAACAATTTTGTGCTCCTTCCCGTTGTCCTCTCAAAATGTAACTTGTTTGATATGGTGGTTTGTTGTTGGCGCTTTATAACTACAATGGTCTTGTAGCGACAGGACTGAGTTTGTACAATTTCTGGGTTCATTTTCACTCGGGTTATTTTGCGTTCTGGGTGAGTTCCCTATAGATCTTTCGCACACCGTGCGCCTGGTAAGAAGGCTACAGTACCAATTTCCAAGGCCTTGGTGAGGCCCGGCCGAGAGTCGGCTTCTCGACCTACCAGCACCGAAGCGGACGCACTTACCACTAAACCACGGGCTCGTCTCCAAAATGTAACTGCTGCCTGATTTTCCGCAGCTTGACCAAAAAACGAAATCAGTGCAAACTCGGTCGCTTTGAGCACAAAGGAGTAATAATTAGACCAACGTTCTGGACATTTCGTCGCGCCAATCCGCGCCACCAACGCTATGCGCGTTATTGCCGTAACAGTTTGTTTCTACCATTGTCGCAAAATTCACTATGTGGTGGATACGTCATTCATTCATAGTGTACATGTGTCACGGTATCTCCGTCTAAGACAGGTTGGTTTCAACTTACTGACGAGGTGTTGTTTTACGCGGCGATTCGCAGGTTCAGACATTTGGGGATGCACGTAGATGAAAATCCAATGGCGAGAAGCTGCCTTCTGAAAGAAGACTAATAAACAGCTCTAAGACAGAATGCCGTCACGAAGGCGACAATACACTCGTGTTCCTGCAGGCGACAGGCATAGTCATGTGGCAGCAGGTTCATCGTTAGAGTGAATAGGCAATCTTGGGGGGTCGCGGCTAGGGCTGCTCCCAAGTCGATGCAGTCTCCAGATCAAAATGTCTCTTGTTAAATCATTTGCAAACGACCTAGTTGTAGGTTGGAACATGGTAATCACTAGAACACTGCGATTTATTGGGAGTGAACCTCATGATCTATTGTCAAAAATTTGAGTAATTCCTTGTCACCTTTCGAATGAATCAGTTTTCGATATTATTTAAATGTCAAGTGGTTTGGATTCATTTTCGAGAAAAGAAAAACGGGAGGAAAATTAAGAGAAGTATTTATTGGACTAAAAACGCTCCTGAAATTTGAAAGATCTATGCGTAGAAAATGTTTACATAAACAAAAACGCAAAGCCATGCCAATTAGTGTTCACAATTTTATGACCACTACGAAATCAACTTTTTGGTATGTGCTGTTACAATTGTATTTCGTCTCTGGGGTGTGAAACCTACTTGTTTTCCAGAAACAATATGCACTCCTTCACAAATTAATTTTGGAACACCACTTCCTTCCCAAAACGGACCGCACAATTGATCAACTACACGCCCTGACTGAAACAGACTTGTACGTATCTTATGCCTTGTTTTTCCAGTTGTGCACAACATTTTCCAGAAAAAAATGTTTTTGGATTGACGTTTTAAGCGTAAAAATGACGCTAAATGTATTATTTTGAAACCAGCGCTTTGGTCATGTTTGGAATAAAATTAATGAAAATCGAAATGTTGGATTAAGATTTTGTCTTCACGATTTGAAGCAGAATCAATATACTTTTGGGCAGAATCAATATCTAAGTTTTAATTGAAAGAAATTAGATTATACTACTTAAATGTTTCCTAGTTCAATTTTTACTCCTCTTTGGTTATTTCATTTTCATGCACAAAACCAGTCTATTGCAATACAGGGTCTTTCCGTATTGCTTTTATGCGTTTCGACAAATTTCTCCATTTATCAACTTCGATGAAACTTAATTTATAGGGCGAAGATAATGACAAAGGAATTCAATTATCTTGCGGATACATTGCCAACGGTTGGATTAAATGGTAAGATTCATTCAGGCCCGTAACCAGGGGGGAGCAGGGGGGGCGAATCCCGCCCTAGAAAATTGTTCGCCCCCCTGGAAAAATGTTTTGGACATAATTAAAAATATTGGACATAGTTCAAAAAATTTAGGCCACTCTCGGAAAACTTTTCGCCCCTCCTGGTGTCCCAAGCTGGTTACGGGCCTGGATTCATTTCAGTTCCATTGCACTGGCTTCTGTACAACTTTCGTATGTCACGAGTGCTATGCGACGCCCATATCTACTTACCTGCGCCATGAGCTACGCGACTGTTGTTGCAAGTGAATGCTGCACTGTGGACGATCCAATATCACTTAATTGGTATGTTTAATATGCATAGGAATTCTCTGCAATGTGCCAAATTCCCATCTGATCGCTTCTTGAGTCATTTTCAGAACATTTTTTAAATAAAGTTTTTGCAAACCTCAAAAATGAATTTTGAAAAATTTTCAATCGCATAAGAAAAAGTTGCCTAACTTTGATTAGGATTAAATTCCTTTTGTAACAACGCTACAAGCACCTGCGAAGCGACAAGAAAATGTGTATCTAACCATGTGTTTCATGCTGAAACGTTTGAAAATTTGAGAAATATTTCACGCCTTTTGGTGAAATTTAATAGTAGATAGTATCTGCGTGTTGGGAAACTTTTCGTTCTTATTCTTAGAAATAGGTCATCATTATAATCGTTTCATTGTTTGAACAACGAGATAGCTCACATAAAATAAGCTTCACCCACTTGTCATAAACCCAACATGCCTGCCTGTGTCAGCCCTTTGCAGGAAGCAATTTTCACAGGTCGTAAAATGCACTCACTCGTTTCTGAGCACACACAATCACACATTATTAAAACATTTTTCACCATTTTCATGGTTAATCCACCTCGTTCCTTAACTGCAATTATTGCGGGAAACGATCAAAAGTCCGTTTTGTCAAACCTTGTTTTTGTCTAATTTATGGTCTCCCTCGAAAACCTGGATATGCATTTAATGTTGTTCTAAAATTTGGATTGACCAGCGAAGCATTATACTATACATAATATTCTCGGTTGTTTCTTTCTAGTAATATTGACAGTATTCGATCTTAAATTTCTTTATTACTCTGTACGTATTACCTGAACGAGATTTTAGTTTGACGTAGGGTATTTCTACCTAATTTTCCGGTAAGCATTATTTCTGAAAATTTGCAAAAATTCCGAAAAATTCACGACAATCGCATGAAAGAAAAGCAACGCATTTTATTAAATGGTTTAAATTGTGTTCGATGATGAAATGGGTCATTTGATTTCAATTAATTCTACGAAATAAATGTTTTTGTTGAGAATAGTCATTTTGATTTGATTGTTAACGTTCCTTATAATTATACGAAATTGTGATGTTGCAACTCGTCAAACTATTAAAAGATGATAGAAAAACAACTACCGAATTAACAGGTGGAGCGAAACGTCTAAAACCAAATGATTGACTCATCCAGCAATTAAATTAGCAACAACACGGATGCGCCAGCTTTTGGGCAGTAGTGAGGATCAAACGCATTAGAACCATTAAGCTTAGGGCGCACTGTATCTCTGAGTTATTGAGACGTCCAAATACAGAGAATTTTCAGACCCTGCGTCACTAAACGCTGTTGCTCTTAGTTTTTGCACCAGGACACCGTGAATAATGTAATTTTGTTTTAAGCTCTTGTCAAAAAGTTAGTATTCACCAGATCAAATATAAATATCAAGGGTTGTCAGGACATTTGATAACTTGATTAGGCGCAGGTTTTACGCTTTTCTTTACCAATACGCATCTTTATACAAGTTTCTAATGCATTCACCACCATTGTCCCCGATATCGGAAAAATCTCCAAATTTCTCTCATTATTCAACAAATCTGTATACCGATCATTGAATGAAGTAGTTGCTGGTGTTTTGTTTCAAACATGGTTGTTCTTCTGTATTGACTATGTTTGCCAACGATCAACCGCTCTATGATGCATTGTTTTCAGGATTTCTGTACCAATTAACTAGCCTCCACAATCTAAAGGGTTTTAATCTATCAGTAAATTATTAATAAGAAATCGATGTCACGTAACATCAAGCATCCTCTGTCCTACAATGTGCAAGCAATATTTATGTACTTTATTGTTCTTCTATCTACTGTGCCATAGACCTTGTATCTGATCCAAGCTCGTGAAAGCAATAAGCAAGACAGATATATGTTAACCATAAATTCGCTTTTTGCCTTGTCCTGGATTTTCGTCCCAAAAGCAGAAACCGCGAGTGACAATCAAATGGAATCCTTTCCCAGCAAAGAATCAGACACTAAGATCTTATAGAGTACATATATTGTACCTACTATGGAGGCATCAACAGCGTTTATTGAAATATAATCAATAAATTTCAATTTTTCTCTCACCATTCAAGAAATATGATGTATGCATAGGCGTAGCTTTGGAAGTCAATGGGACCATGGTCACCCAAATTTATAGAATATCTTGTCATTTTGTGCTTTGCGAGGGCTGTCCCAAACAAAATAGTGTTGCTCGCTTAAGATTTGGCCCCACATAAAATTTGTGGACTGGCTACGCCACTGGATGTATGGACTTATTATCTCTGAACTGATGTATGGCCTTAGTATCTCAGACCTTCCGGATAATGCTTGGCTAGAGAGGCTGAGCGCGCCAGAAGAATGGACATGGTAGTGACTTTGATTCACATAGATTCCCCGATTTTTCGGCTTTGGTGTTGGTGGTCGTGCAAATGTTGAAAGATTCCGTTTTCTCCCTTTGGTCGTGTGAAATCGCCTTCTCTTTCCACTGTGCGTATATTTTTGATATCTTACGTTTTGCAGAAAATCCACAAGCTGTAAAAATATGGGATGATGATATGCAAATGGAAATTGATATGGATGCCTATCAAATTGAGGTTTGACGTTTCCATTAACATGAATATTTGCTTGCTTCAAGCTTGGTTATTTGAAAATATGTGGATAAAAACTAATTCTAACATGATATATCAAAACTCATTAGATGATTTGTAGCCATGTCTGTTTACCAACTGAAAATGTATGGTGTTGAGGGTATCACAAATCCTCAGCAGGTTATGCATCTTGTGCATCCTACAATTTACGTGACAAGTGCTCTGGAAATATAATGTATTTACATTAGCAAATCATTCACTGAACAATCTTATAACACTTCTGTGAAACAATGTTATAAGTAGGGCAACCAAAAGTCAAAATGTTTCTGCCTTTTTAAAAGCCTATGAAACGTCCACGAAAAATTTTCACGCTCATACCATGAGCTAATCCCAAGTCATTAGATCAAAATTTGTTGTTGGGTCCAACTTTTTTGCAGCACAGTTTTCTTCTCTGAATCGATATTTTATTGAAACTGCAACAACTGATATTGATACGCTTTTTGAAGTCATGTTGCAATGCTGAAATAATAATGGGCTTGTTGCAATTTCTGACGTAATAATGTTGTTTTGCCCACTACTGGACGATTGAATATTATATAAGATAGGCGTGGTAAGGCAAGAAACGTGGTCTGACAGTACTTAGTCTGGTAAATTCTCAATCCGTTATGCATATAATGTTTCAATTTTATGGTTTTCTCAGGTTTGAGTCTACTATAGTTAATAATGTACTTATCAATATGTCATCCCCAATGTTAAACAACCAATTTTTTTAATTTTAAAGCGTAGAGTGCATGGATATGCCTCAGGATTAACTTCAACACCTAAACCTGATTTATTTTGCAGTTGCAAACGCAGGAAATTCATAGGTCAAAGTAAAGTCAAAAATTGCAAATTATAAAGCCAAAATTTCAAGTTTTTGGTCAAAACATTGATTGCCCTAGTTACAAGTATATTTCCACTGGCAATAGTTTCGTCTAATTTTGAGAATAAGCTTTCCACATCCCTCATTTTACAGTAACAAAAAGTCGTAAACTAATAATAAGTAACTCAGCCGAACACCACTCAAAGTGAGCACTTATGCTGTACATTGGTCTTTGGAAAAGTTGATTTATGAGGTTTATGTTTATGATCTATGTGGTTTCCTGAGTGTATTGTAACGTTCATATTTGAAACTGCTAAGAGTATTATCGAATTGCAATTCATTTTTACAAAATATTCAGAAATATGTGGCTTAATTCTTCTTCGTCGTCGTTTGCGTCAGTTCTTCAATCCACTGCTAGCTGTTTGATAACGCTGATCTTGTTTGCGGTGAAGCCCTGGGTGTTCAACTGCAGATTGCTGGGACTTTGGTCATCCTCGGCAGTTGGGACGCTGCCGCGCCTTGAAAAAGTCGTACCCAGTCCGCACCGAACAAATCCAGCACGGGTAGCAGTGGTTGCTCTCGGAGTGTCAGGTTTGGTTGGCATTTCAAGAATACGTAACAAGGAGGGCAACGTGAAGGCACCTGTCATCCTCCCCGTCGTAGTTTAAAACTGACGGTGAGGACGAAAGGTGCCTTCAAGAATACCGTAGCAAGGAGGGCCACCGGAAGACACCTGTCATCCTCCCTCTTCCATAGTGGCGCCATTGTTTAAAACTCACCGTATGCATAATATTTATCAGATGGAGTTTAAGGCGTTTAAACTACAGAATGCTAAAACCATGACAATATGATATAAATTTAACTTAACAAATAGCTTTTGTCATATCTTGTCAACTGACTTGGCAAAATCAGAAGGGATCAGAAAATGCAGCTGGCCCTCAGGCTTGTAATGTCTAACTAAGGTCCAAGAAGAAGAAACACCACAGCATTCCACTGTAGTCGAATTCACTTATTTATAACTCTTTGAAAAATATTGTTTTGAACAAATGAACATTCACGTCATAAATGAAATCCCAAACGAGGTGTATCTACGCCGGCGTGCATCATTTTGTTGTTGCAAAAGAGTTTCAAGCTTAAAATCACCTTTACTACAAAGACCGTATTGATTCCCGTACATCTGCTCCAACCCAGTTGATCAAAATGTTAGTTAGTAGGCGAGACGTTAATGAAAGCCTTGCGTGCAGTGACGATACTGTACAATAACTAAAATTGCTTAAGCAACGTGTCAACGGCAGCTTGACATGATTAACGTATTTCATTTGAATCTGTGCACCTTTTCAACATGTACTAAGTATTTTGAATTTTACATAAAACTAGTGCTCATGGAGGTCAAACATGTTGGGAATCACTGCTTGCACGAATCGATGAATGAAATGCAAAACTTTGAATTTCTTAGCTTTCCTAGAGTTGCACTCTGAAGTAAGCAACCCACTTGGTTTTATATCACAAAGATCCTTGCTATCGGTCGTCATCATCAATCACTATTTTTTGATAAAATTTTTCGCAAATGGAATTAGTTAAAGTTTTCCTGTAGAGAGGATTTGTGACCTCCTTAACCCTTGCAGCAATACTTTTGCAACATCCGTGAAAAACATTTCACTAAAAAAAACGATTTCTTCACGCGTGGCTAACATGTAAATTTCGTCAAATCTAATATATTTAGATTGGTTATGAGTGGTGCTTCGCTCAGATGTTAGTGACAATAAAGAAAAACTAGTTAAAGTGCTAAATTCTGGTGATCCAACACCTTTCAACATTTCCACGAAAAGCAGTAATAATAAAAGTAAACAAAATAGTGATCACATTTTCCAAATCAATACAGCTTACAATCAAAGCAGACTAAGTGGTGCAAGTCTTGTTCAATGTAATGAAACATCTTGCTATTTTAAACGTGGGAATGTAAGTGTCCACAGTGATCAGATGTATTTTCAAAATTTTGTTAACAATTGTGGTTATCATAGTATTATGTTGGACAATAATCATGGTACTTCTTTGCAGAAGCCATGTATAAATGATTTTTCTATAGAAAAGGACTTATTTCATATGCAATCATTGCCAAACGTTTCTCGACACAACCTTGATGTTACGTTTATATTTCAAAATCCGTTCAAACATGTGTCAACGATTTAGTGCTTCCGCTTGGTGCAAATGAAAATAGCATTGGATAATAAAGCACCTGATCTACAATCGGTGATTGTTGCTCATGTCACCCCATAATTTGAAAACGAATTGGTAGATGATAGGTATATGTTTTGTTCATTGGTAAAGTGATTCTTCAAAATCAATCGTAATGAACTTAACCTAGAGCGTATCAATGGATTGAAATACGCCAGTAAAGGATGAAGAAAACTGCCTAAAGTATTGACCAACTTTTTCCATTTTGCGTGTCAGTCGCTTGCATGCAAATTTGACCTGATACAATTGGAAATGATCATGGATTTCTCTTAATAATTCGCANTGAATCGTANNATGAATTGTGGTAATCTCCATGCCATCAGGAAATTTACTGTAGCCCCGATACAGGGCTGGACAGATTGTATAAATGAACTACACGTCATTCGCCCCTGGGACTAGCGCGGACTAGCAGTGGACAATAACAGCTCGCTAAAAAGAAGACGTCATGCGCGCAGAAGTATTGTCGCTGAAAAATTGTAACGAACTGTTCCATACATGAAACGTGATCAAGCACAAATGATGACCTTGTATATTCCAAGATTCTTTGTGCACTTGATGAAATTTGGTCGCGAATAACCTTTCACTGCCTTTGTGATATTTCTAAAGCGTTGCTCAATCGGAAAAGTATCTTTACAGCTGTAAACACTGCTTTTGCAGAGATAGAGACCACAGAGTGCTGCAAAAAGCTGATTATGCTGAACTATTACCTCTGTTAGTTCTATAGTCATCATGAAACGTGTTTTTGTTTTTATGCACCGAAATCATGAAATCATTAGTGTGTAATGTGCAACGTCTTCACTCCCACACGCAGTGCGCTAGACTTTGAACATGCATCGCAGTAACAAGGAACACACAAAAAATTAAAGAAAACGAGCATATATTCGCGACGGCAGTAGAGAGTATAAACTTGATGGCGCTAATACGTTTACTTTGACGAAACACAAGCGTATAAAACACAAGCAAAGAATGACGCCATCATGAGCATTATAATGTAGCACTGCGATGACTTCCAAGTACATCGATTTATAAAATTCATGAGGGAGTGGGAGGCTGCGAAGTATCATTTAGGCTGCAGACCTCTTAAAGACGAAGCTACTTATCGTGTAAAGGAAAGAGTGAGAAAACAGTCAGCAAAAGCCTTTTGCTCTGGGTANAAAGTTTAATATGTGCAATACCGTTATATGACTGGAGGAAAACCATAACGGNAGGAAANCAGAATGAATGATCNAAAAACTTGCGAGACTATTGTGGAAATATTGCTAAGGAAAATAAAAAGTCTATATTNTTACACCTGAACTCCCACCTNAAAAGNTTGACAAATTTTGTTGAATACCTCACACAAAAATGCAGAGCTGTTATCTTCATTACTGCAAAATGTTTCTAATGATTTGCAGGGGCTGGTTGAAGGCATCACCTACATTGTCGCAAAAGGTTCCCCAGGCGAGATTGAAAAAAGCTTTTCGAAAATGGTGTTCGAGCTTCCCAATTGTTTGGTTGTTTCCATGGATGTAAGATGAAATTTGTTGAATTAACTTAAGTGTTTGTACTTGCTTCGGCAGTACATGCACTAAATTGTTTCATTGTTGGAGTTGGCATTAACACATTTCCAAAAATGAATTGAGTCTGAAATACAACGTTTCACGAAACGTTCACTGTATTTTATATTGAAGAATCCTTATTTTAAACGAAATTGAAAACGTTTTTTCCAATTTGATTTATGTCCAAAATGGTTACCAAATCTCAATTCGTGTTCTGGGAAGTCCATACGCAAAACGTTTCAAGTTTCATTTACGGATTATCTGAATATGAACAATCCTTTTTGCCATACTGTAAGTGCATTTGATTTTTGTGCTGGTATCAAAGTATCCAAAACTGAAAAATAATTGTAGCATGGGTCATTTCCCATATAACGTTTGCCAACCTATGATATACACCACGTTTGAAGATTAAAAGTGTCACATGAATAGCCCCTTTTTTACAGGGCCACAAAGATCACGTGACAGAATCTTCAAAGTCAAAATCAATCAAAATAGGACAAGCAACATTAAAAATCGGATCCTCTGTAGAACATGGATGCGCCAATGAGAAAGATCTGAGCTATTCAGATGCAACAGTGGTACGTCCTGAATTGCAGATTACTCACTGCTCATTTGCACGCAAACTCTGGCTGGAAAACAAAGTTATGAAATCGAATTTGTAACCACAAACAATGTTGTTGTGGCATATTCTCCTCTTGTTGTTATATAAAAAAAGTTTGCTTTTAGGTCAAACGAAAATTCATTGGATTCACAGCCTGGCATTCATCAACACCACCAAGCCCAGCAACAATGCTTCAGTTCATATCGGTTTTACAACGACTTGAAAGAATATCTAATGTGGAAAGAACTCTTGTTTACTGCAGGTAGAAAAAGAAAGATTTCATAATTCAAACCCCACTGCTTTATCTTTGGCCTCGTCAATCTCAATATACTAAACATTAAAGCTACCCAATGTATTTCATGCATTTCACGCGGATTCAACGACCATATTTGTCGTTTGATATTTTCATTCTCAGAAATTAACAAAGTGAAGCTGCATTTTTATTACTTGCAGAATGTTGAATAAAGTATCAAAAAATGGAAAATGATAAACCACTGTATTACATTAAAGTTTGTTGAATCTTGATATACATTTTTTGGCAATGGATTTGCAGGAAAAGTTAAAACGGCCATATGTTTGATAAGAAAAATTCATATATTGTTTCAAACTGCAAGCACAGAAACTTTTTATTTAACATCAATCCTGCAGTGTTTCAATATTTGTAAGACACGGTTGAGATGCACTCAAGTTAATAAATTGTAATTTATCTTACAGGAAACTAGTTGTGTATTCAACACATATTCACTCTTAATTCTAATAGATATTGAATAGATAGTATTTGAATAAGGACTGAAAATGTGTTAAATACACGACATTATTTTCCCATGAAATAAAAAGCATTTTATTCACTTGCGTACGTCACAACTGTGGCTTACAACTATTGAAAGACAGATGTGTGCAAGTTTGATCGTCGCAAATGAATGAAAACGGATTCAAGCAAGCAAGGTTCTCATAAACCTGCCACGAAGCTAGGGATTGTTTTATTCTTGACCCTGCAGTGTTTTTTGTAACATTGCACACATACAGTATTATGAAATATGAAACATTTACTGTATCCCAATATCCACACGCCATAAACGTGTTTCCACAAATTGTATTCAAGGCACGAACAATTGAAATGCAATGATGGTTAAAACATTGTGACAGATCCAACTACTTATCTACATGGACATGTAACTATCGATTATTGCATACTGTTTTTTTTTTGTTTTTTTCATTTTTCATTTGACTTTTCATCATCAGTTTTGCTTTGACTTCTAACTATCCTTCATCAAGTAAGAAGTAAAATAACGACTTCAATTTTCTGTGCGATCAGTTTTTTTTCTGCTAAAAAGCATAGAGAAAGACCATTTACAGTTCAACAAGTTACAATAAGCATCACCATGAAAATAATATCACTTAATGATTGTCCTATTCAGAAATGCAATTTATTGCAACGAAAAAAATTAAGCATAAATTGTGCCATACACTTCGCAGTAGTCGGTCTGACGGTTGATTGATTTCTGTTTAAAAGCATAGAGTTACGACGTACAAGTAATACGTGCTTTTGTTATTGTGTCTTCTTTACAGGGATGGACACACCAAAAGTGGAACTATTGTTGCTCTACTGAATGTTCTTGAAAGAATAAATAAACAAAATAGGGTTGATGTTTTCCGTGCAATCAAGGACTTACGAGATATTCTTCCATATGTAATGGACAATGGGGTGAGAAGCACGTCTATATTCGTTTGAGTTCAAGCAATACCTGTTTAATGATATAAATATGAAAATTACAATGTAGATAAAGCAATTTTTAACTCTTTTTGAAATGGCCAAACAAAAGGAAGAAATAACAAGAAATTTAACCATCGAAAATTAATTATTGATCAACTTTTGCATGAAAATATTAACGAGAACCAAAACAGGCTAAGAGAGCAACAATTACAGGCTATAGCTTTGCAGCAGGCTGTTTGAGGAATCTCCTGCCTGGTTTTGCTCCCATCTTCTTGCAATGATACAAGCTTTGCTCATCATTTAGCAGTAATAGTAAAATCACAGCAGTGACCCACACCAAGCGAATCAATTGCAATTTATTGCCTTAAGGAAACTAGTTTCGTGTGTGACACATCGTCAGTCCTGCGCAAAAGTCGACGTAGAAACAGAGAAAAATTACGTGCTGTTGCTTAGATCAAAACTCAAGATTGCAAAACTCAGATTACAATATTGAGTCCAATTAGAACTCTTCCACTAAACACAGCTACAAGACTGAAAAGGGTTTTAAACAAACCCGAATCGTATACGGCCATTCAGCACACTGATTGAAAAAATTGCGAATTGTTGCGTGAAATCTTTGGCATGGAAAAATTGAACAATCGTTTATTTGTACCCTAACTATATTATAAACTTTATAACCGAATTATTTCGTTTGCAATACCGCCGTAACGTAACTCGAGTTGGCTTCTTAGACTTTTCCACTGCCCGTTACGGTCTGTTGTAAACCACGTGATCGTCTGAGTCAAAAACCACGCGAAAGTGGAAATATTTTTTTGTCAATCAGTGTGCGGAATGGCCGTTTACGTTTGGAATTTGTTTAACAGCCTTGTACCTGTGCGTAGTGGAGGAGTTCCAATTGGGCTCAATTTTGTAATTTTTTAGTTTTGATCTAAGCAACAGTACGTAGCTTTTCTATTTGTTTGCATGTCAACTTAAACTTGTTTGTAGAAAATAAATTTTTTTATAAAATATTTTTGACACTTATGTGTTAATTGCAGATCAACTACCGATATATTTATGAGGTGGTGCTGGAATATCTCAAGTCGTTCGATGCTTATTGCAACTAATGACGACGTTGCAACTGATCGCAATGAACGGTTGGAACTCACTCATCGAACAATGCTTGCTATTCATAACGTTCAATAATTTTTCACACGCTTCCGCTTGCTCTCTCATTTTAAACAACACCACCTCCCATTTTGGGCGCAAAGTGTAATTTTGCGTCGCTAAACAAACCAGCTTGACAAATTAGATAAAAACATTTTCGTAAACTTTACGAGAAAATTAAAAGCAGACCTGCAGTGAACTTATTTCTACTGCATTTTTAGATGCAATTCAGCGCTTCATGTTGTCAGCTGAATGTCTGCCTGAACTCTTGAACATAATATTCAACCAAGCACAGGTTATGTGTTGTTCCGTCAAGATTTTTTAAACATACTCAGGTTTTTTTTTAAGGAAAATTATAAGTACCCGATATGAACCTGTATGGACCCGATTTCTCTGATTCTAGGGACCCGATTTTCAATTCTATGGACCCGAATCGCGTCCCTAAAACACCTTAAAAAACCTGCATACTGACCAATGTTAATCTTGTTGCATTCATTCCAACACGAAGGCATGCCTGTTTTTAGAACTCTAGGTCTAGTCTAGGGGCTACAATAACTGCTTTGAGAATACACCCAGTAGTTCTAAACTAAAGTTTAGAGTGTCATACACAGTTTCAGAATTATTTGGGAGTTCATTCAGAAAACGTTGGATCCGCAAACAACACACACTTGAAATTTAAGGAATCTACACAGTTGACATAATAAACCCAAAATTAATTTGCGGATTTATTAATGAAACAAAGTTTGCAACTGGAATTTTCGAAACAGAGTTTGTGTGATATTTTGATAAGAATACGAAATGAATACCCAGTGATTTCTGATCTAGCTGTTCATAAACTTTCAGCCATATGCACAACCTATTTGTGTGATGCGGGATTCTCAAAATTGATATCATCAATTACAAAAAGGGATGCTTTGTGAAAAATGTTGACAATTTTGTTCATCTTGCGTTGGTTACAGGCTAATTGTATGAATCTACGAAGGGATGATCTATGTAAAAATCGTCAAGTGTATCTATCCCATTAGTTGTGCTTGATAGTTGATAGCGTGTATAAACTAAACTGTTTTTGGTAATTTTTTCGCCTTGTTGTTTCCATTACGTGAGGAGGTGCAACGAGGTTAGAAGGCCTCCGTGGCAAGAAGCAAGTTAGGAGCCCCCATCTTCGAACCTGAAGTCTTTCGTAAGCAAATCTACTGTATTGAATAAATTACTTCTGACATTGGTGGGACTTTTAGGCGCACCCAGCAGTCATTCGGTACCCTCCGCAGTGTTCCGGTGCCCCCATAATAATTGGTCGCCCAGGGAATTGTGCTATCGCTTTCCCTCTTGTTACGGCCCTGATTACGTTGTTGTTTAACCACTCTGAATTACTTACGTAGTTTTCGTGAATTTATATGAATATGCCATGGATAAAATGTTTCCTGAGTTTTGTAAAGGGATGTTTATACGTGTTACTAACATCTTCCTTGTTACTGCGATGCATGTTTAAAGTCTAGCACGTTGCGTGTGGGAGTGAATACGTTGCACAATACAATGATATTTAGACTTTCCACGAAAGGAGTCGCATTGAAAAAAACGTTGTTAAAATCGGGCCGCAGAACTAAACAGTTTGAGAAACCCTTCCCTACAGGTGCCGTTATAGGCAAATTCTGTAGTTACCCTGCTTGATAACTCTAGGGGGTGACCTTCCTTGCGTCTTGTGTTCTCCCAGACAAGAAACTTTACGGTAATTGCCTTTACTGATGTAAATATGTGCGCGACGTCGATTCCGCAGCGCATTAGTTAAAAGCGACAGTTCCGGATCGAAGGGTCTGACTCCCTACAACTGCCTGTATTATCGTTGCTGTGCGCTTAAGCACGGCACTTAAAGCCGCGCACGCAAAGGGGCCAAGCACTCTACACGTCCGTGCGGCCCACTTCTACTGAAGATTGCACCTCGGGAAATGAAACACCCGCACAAAATGCATTTTCCAGTGTGCCCATACGTATTGTATCGTATTCGCGCATGTGGCTCCACCTTGTACAGTATTGTACGATGTTCTGTCATACGATCGTTACCAATCGAATAAAGAAACCATGTACAGTCGTTTAGTAAACTGGAAAATGGAATTCATAAAGTACTAAACTTCAATGCAATGCAAGCAAGCAATTCAATGTGACTGCTGCATGAATATGTGCAATTCCAAACATTTCAGCAGCAGGCCAT
>JGI24158J21664_10004731_pt1 | contig 17575 bp, 10 predicted proteins | sample Ectturendosymbi3_FD_21664 | JGI IMG/M metagenome (IMG submission 21664)
TTTTCCATTGAAAGTTAAGAGTAAGTTTCCATTGAAGAATAACAGGAGCATCGATAGAATTGGGTAGCAAAAACAAAAAAGCCAATTTTGAAAGTATCGTCGAATGAATATTTTCATTCGAGTTTGCTTCATGAATATTTTCAAATGAAACAAGTGGCTTTTGTCAGGTAACTCATTTACTGGGTATGCAAAGAGTTTTGCTAAAAATCGAATTCAATTTTGCAGATACACATTTAGCTTGACAACTTATGCTAGCCATTATTTCACATAATTTAAAATTTAAAATCATGCCGCTGCGCAACTCGGGAAAGGTCTGAACTGAATGTCCTTGAAACTTTAAAGCAAAGGTGTCCAAGTCGAATTTGGATGCGTGCCAAACTTTTTCGTATAATCTATTGTCCCGTGCCATACAACGTTCAAATAATTGCAAACTGCCATCAAGTCAGACAGCAACACTGCAGTAGGCTACGCAGTTACTTAGTTCTTAGTTGCCAGTTTATGAGCGCAATTATTCGCTTGTAAAAAACCTTGCTGATTTAGAATATTACGACATAACCGCAAATCATTGCGATTTACGTTACATAGAAAAGTAACTTTTACCTAAACGTGATCCGTCCGCGGGCCATTTTCGAACGTATGGTGCGCCACAGCGGGCACGCGTGCCTTTTATTTTGTATCTCCACTTTTCAGCTTGAGCTTTCATAGAATGAAAACATGTCTGCTGTCGCGCTTCAAATTTTGAGTTTTTCCTTTTTATTGAATGCCGAGTTGCAGCTTAGGTAAGTGCTTCCCTATACACAAAAGCTGTCACCTTCACCTACCGTATTATTGGAGGCCAGGATTGACCATCTGCAGTGTAAGCTGTCATTATAATCGTTGGGATAATTAGCCGAAGTGATTGTTCCTGAATCAGCTGTTAAGAAAACGCCGGATGTACAAGCTTGAATGGCACTGTCTAAAACAACACGAACATCATATTTCCACCTCAGCTACAGAATTCCTTTTTTTGGATCGCAAAAATAAAGAATGGTGCTTCATTAACTTTAAAATATTTTATTGGAGCGAAAGTAACGTTTCGTCAAAGTTTGGTCTGTTTGATAGTTTTGCATTGCCTTAGTGTGTCAAGGTTCTTCTTATTTCGTATAAGTGCTTTCTCAAGTGTCAAGTTGAAGTTATTTTGTTGCTCTGTTTAATCTAGCAAGTTATTTTAGAAATCCAGTTAAGTTTTACAACTGTGATTGAAAGTTGAAAATTTCTGTCGAGTACGGCAAAATCTTTGCGATTAGTGTAGAAACATCTAACTTCACCAGCTTTCATGAAGCTGACTATCATTTTCACAAATTAGAATCACAAAAGTGAAGTGAAATTGGCATTAAGAAAACGAACACTACAAAACTTAATGGCACTAATGACAGATTGTACGTTTTTCTAATTGCTAGTTGCCACCCTTTTGGTAATGAACTCTCTGCTTTGGTGTTGGGCCACCATTTATTCGTGCTCCCCTCTTCCTAGCCTGGGGCTTGCTGTCACTAAAATCGACAGAGAAAAAATTGTGTTTGCGTGTATCTTGTGTACATTTCTAGTCACTTGTTGTAGGAGTTCGTTTCCTTCATATCATTTTGTAATCCGTAGATATTGTGGCGTATTGATTCGCCGCATATAACGTTGAATTCGTAGCAGCAATAGTAGACTATGCCTAGTAGAGTTGGAAAAACTCTATCACTGGCTGCAACCCTCTGGTTCGACTCTCTCTTTAAGTGGCTCAAGGCGACGCAACAGTGCGGTTGCAACATTTGACTGACAGTTTATTTCGTTGATTTGCGCCAAAGCAGCTGAAAAAATGTGCTTCGTGTCCAGGACTCAAAATAGTCTTTTCAACCAGAATAAATTAGATTAAGTTCGTTTTTTCATCTTACGTCTGTAAACCCAACGACTTTGAAAATTAAAATTGCATGCGTTTTACTGAATTCGGGTCCTTAAACCCCAACCTGTGCGCCCCCCCTCAATCAAAAATCGTAGCCACACCACTGACCACGAAAACGTTCGCGGACCATATTTTCGCTCCATAGCAGTATCGACCAAACCTTGGCTGGAGGCCTGTCATGGCCCGCAAAGTCAAAACTGATCTTTCCTGGACAAGTTTGGCAAATGTGGCCTTAGTGCGGTGTCACGTTCTAAAAAGTAACGTGCTAAATCTGAACAAATCTGAAATTTTGGAAGTTATAAACAGTATATTCTGCTGAAGGTAACGCTTAACCGAAAACCTTCAATTTCCGCCCATATGATGTTCGGTGTTCAAGTCACATATTTTTGCGGATAAGCTGATGTTGCGTAATAAACGCCATTCGCACACATGGTGACTAATTCGCCGGTTTAAAAACCATTGACGTGTTATAACGGAGTTATTGCCTTTCAAATATAATCGAGTTATTGCCGGAGTTATTGCCTTTTAAATATAATCTACCACCCTTCTTATTAACTCACACCGGTCAGATCATTTGCTATAGTTGCACGATTCAAAATATTCACTGTGCTCACTTCTGCGATACTTTTGTTTTTTCATTAGATGTGTTCTGTTTGTTCCTGTGCGTTTTTATGTAGTGTCTCTCTGGAGTTCAAAGTAAAAGTGATTCTTCTTTAATTAACCGAAGAGGGACGTGTGCCCAGTGCCGTGGCCAGGCAGCCCCGTAACCCCCGGTCGGGGGGGCCACGACCATTCGTAGGGGCCCCACAATTATACATTGTATTAGTAAGTTAGAGCCGTTTGTCTGCCCTTGACTTTTACTCTTCTGGTTTTTGCGCTCAATACAGAGCCGGTAGATTAAGGATGTAATATCATGATTCGTTAATTTCGAAAAAGAATTGCGGACGTTCGGACACTATAGCAGTTTTTGTATAGTTGTGGTTACGTCAGAACAAGGCCAAGTTTTAATTGTTAATAAAGTCTTGGCCTTCGCCACTTAACTTCGCTGGCTTCGCCCTTGTGCGTTGAAACTCTCGGGGAAATTTACGTCATGATGAATGTTCTGTGGAGTGTTGCGCAATTGATTTGTAGTTGCGTACAGTTAGAGAGGCTAGGTTTCTAGTTCAACGTTAAAGACGTTTTCGTGAAAGCTGCTTAAGACAGGTAATGTAAAGTTGAAACAAATGTAGGCTGTGGTGTGTCTGTGCAGACTGTGTTAAGACAGTCTAATTTAAAGTTTCGACCAGAAAAAACGGGCAAAATATCGATACGTTTAACGCTCACTTGCTCGATCTTAAAAAGCCTCTTCAGATTTAATCTCACTTGCTATATGTCATGATGAAGATGGATGGTGTCAGATTTATAAATTCGTTCTTATTAGAAGTGAAGGCAGAGTGAGTCTTGGGAAGCAGTTAGTTCTCCGCACTGCTTCCACCTATCAGCTTTTGGTGAAAGCACCAAGTTGATTACATTGAGACTGGTTATTAAAATGATGAGGCTGTACAACGACCACCAGGTGCTCTGTGATCGTCGGGATGCAAATCAGGGTTGCCAGATTGGCCATTTCATGGCCAATTTCGAACATTTTGGCCATTTTTTAACTGCGCTGGCCATGAAAAAACGCATTTGGCCATTTTGTAAAATCTAGCCATTGTTTTGGCCATTTTTTCGGTTTGTCACTGAAAAATTAAGTTTTCATTAAATAACTTGTGTTCTTATATTTTTTGGACGGTCTTCATCGTGTCACTCATTTTGTTACAGTGACACCGTGCCACTTCAACCTTTTATTGCTTTGAAGTGTGTAGTAATGATTTAGCTCTTGCAGTCAGTAGGTTTTGTACAGATGTTTCAGTCAGTGATAATCTTTAGTTTTGGTTACTATTGGTATCTGCTGCGCTCGTACTGTATCTGAAGACAGCTGCACGCGGTTGTGTGACTGATAATGTTATTCAATTGACTGATAATGTCATAGTGGAAGTATTTTGTATTTTTGGTAAGATTTTAATTTTAGACATTTCTCATCACTTTTACAGAAACCCTCTGCAGTACCTTCAACCTTGTAATGTTCAAAGTGTGTAGTAATTATTTAGCCCTTGAAATCTTCTAGATTTCGTGCAAGCGTTTCAGTCGGACCTGTCATGAGTCAATGTTTGTTCTCAAGTGTGCCTTTTCGTTCATACATTATGTAAGCTTAAGGATGGTTTTGAGCATTTGGTTAACACAATATGATCATCAACTTAATGCAGTTCATGCCTTTTAATCTTTTGTTCATATATTTGGAGCACAAGATCAAGAGAATTCTATCCTTGCCGTTGAATTGGAAAGTGAATTGAAAATTGTTTAACCAAGAAATGTGTCAGAAATGAAGCATGTATGCATCTACAATAGTGTTTAATGTATGGTTCTAAGTTTTATTAAGACAAATAAAGACAAGGTGTAACAGGTAATTTTTAGTTTACGCCAGAAATTGCTGTTTTGGGGTAGAAACTTGCTTCTTTGGAAAAACCACATTTTTTCGGCGAAAAATATACTGCTTTCCGAACAATTTCAGATAAGTATGAATATAGAAATTACCATAGTTAAAACATTTTGTGATTTTCGCCATAACTTTTTCAAAAAACAGCCATTTTGGCCATTTTTTATCAGGATTTTGGCCATAAGCTGCAAAAAAAATCTGGCAACCCTGATGCAAATCACAAGCATTAGTGAGACTGCCGGTTTCACATATTGTCGTATACCAGGGGTGTGCAACCTTTATTACTGAAGGGCCAAACACAATTAAACAGATTAGACCGCGGGCCGCCCCTCCGTTCCACACAGGCTGTCTAGTACTAGTGGCATAAAAATCCACTTTGTATTGCATTTGGCCCGCGTGCCGCAGGTTGCACACCCCTGTTGTACACAAAAGTTGATGCAAGTACGGCAACTACATCAAACAGGTAAATTACATCAAAAGTAATTTCCCATCACATCACAAGAAGAGATACTTGTTTCGCTTTATTGATGATAACAACTAACAAGTGATAAAGTCAGTTTTCATCTATTNTGCATTGGCAGTTCATTAAAGTTATTTTCTCCTGAGTCAGGGGCGGACCNAGCCAGTAATTTTAGGGGCGGCGATTCCAGTAATATTTGGTAGTCAAATCTCATAAGGGCTTCTCTACACTAAGAGAGATGAAGCATAGGCTACTTCACAACACTGCTGTGACAAAACCATGGACGAAAAAATGGTCTTTAATCGCGTCTTTAATCGCGAATGTTGATTTCTGAATTGTATAAAACATGGTAAATGAAGTTACATTCGTAGGTTTTTGGGAGGCGATCGCCCCCCTCCCGGATCCGCCTCTGTCCCAATTTGTACATTATTAGTTTAGCTTGGTTAGGTTTTAAATAGCGTTGCTCAAGGGGCTATTAGCAACTGGCTCGAAAAAGCACGCATCTGCCTAAATGCTTGCTGATATCAAAGGGCCTCATCTCGATTTGGGGGCCCCAACAGCCCTTCACACGTCTCTGCGTGTGCCTCACGGCAAAGTGGATGTGGACGCCTGCAGACCATTCGTGGCATTCCACAGGGAAAACAACGTGCGTGCAATGAAACGCTGTTTTCTTTCACGATCGGTGCCATCTCTGACACCTGTAACGCTAAATATTTTTGCCGTTATCCTCGCAAAGTCTGAGGAAAAAGCTCTTGCGTACCTGTAATTAAAATACTTTTTCGCGCTTTTGGAATGGTGTTGATCAGACCTACGGATGAGGTTGCGTAGTGTATTAACGTACTGTACATTTTGTAGCTAATGGTTTTGTGACAACGTCGTGGGACTCAAAGGCACCATTTTACGTGAACAAGTTACCCTGGCCGATAGCTAAGTCGTTTCGTGAAAGAATGGCGAAATTCCATGTTGCAGAACCGAAACTCAAGGACCTGAAAGGGAGAATACAATTGATCCTTGATCCTTACTAAGAAAGAAAATGCCCGCAATCTTGTTCGTGGGCCATAAGAGTTCTACAGTGACTTCGATTTTGCTGCATCGCCTCAGTGTTTCGGTTCTGTGGCATGAAGTTTGATCATTCTGAGGCGAAATGACTGTGTTATTAGTCCAACGTAGCCTGTTTTTTGTAAAGTTATCTTGTCACGCTCAACAATGATTCCGAAATAAATTTTTTTACTACAAAGGTTTGTTATCGATCCGTTTTTTGATGTGCACCCATTCCAAGGTCTGAAAAACTACAGATCTCTGAGGCTCTTCTTGCCACAAACACACCCAATGCTTCTTGACTGATAGAGGAAGTGAAGAGATTTTAGCCTTGCAAGTTGTAAATGACCAAAGATAGAAAAATCTGTGCAAGAAAGGACAATGTCGTAAGTTTCATCCACGTAGTTGTTTCATTGCTGCCTCTAGTGATCGGGTGTGTAATTGCAAAAAGCTGGATTTTTACATTCGATACGTTTGTAAATTACCAGTTGCGTTAAGTTTTCGTGCTGGTTTGACTTGCGAGTCTTGGTCAATTTATCGTCGGACAATTTAACGAGGACACCGGTGTTTAACTCTCTCCCTGGAATGTAAACAACAGTTGCAAAATCATAACAACAAACATTTGGAAATGTTCAATCTTAATTTTTGTGCAGGGGAATGCTTTTGTGTGTTTTTACAGACGGCGGTTACACGGAACCTGCCGTTAATTGAGCAGAGTCAGATGAGCTTTTCATTGAATACTTAGAAATTTTTTTCTAGCTGTCAGTGTCTTAATTCCCTTCTGCTTATGCTCTCTGCCACCGAATTAACTGACTTTCATCCCCTAAAACAGTAAAACAGCTCTTGTTGTTTGGTTAAACAGAGACTCTTCCGAAACTTCAAGAGAATTTTACTTTTAACGAGCGCGTGAGCCAGGATGCACGGGAAGTCCACTTATATGGCAGCAATGAATATTCTGAAACGTACAGGAAATTTTGGCTTACGCATCTGCCAGGATGTGCAGGAAGTGCTGTTGTGCGTATTAACACGATTTTCACCGCAAATTAGCTCTCTGCCATCTTTCAAACTGCTCTGGGGATGAAAATCGAAGCATGCAAAATGCACTGCAAACATGGCACTGCCGCGAACTAGTTTGTTTGCCCAAAGCGTTTTGCGACAGCTGTTTTCAAGAAATGTCCAAGGGTTGTTTATTTCGGTTTTGTTCATCACTACAGTCTAATTTATCATTGTGGAAATGATAAGTAGTTTTGCAGCAACTTACTTAAGCAAACTGCAGGGGGGATGATTGGTGATAATTATTGCTTGTCGCAAAATCATACATTCAAGTAAGTGCAGAGTCGTAGCCAGGTTTTAAGGTTTGGTGGGGCAAAATACATTTTAGGGGGATCACGATATTTCCTTTCATTATATGTTTAAAACCAATCTTCTGTGCACATCAAAAATTGGGGGGCACTGCCTCCGAATGCCCCCCATGGCTACGGGCCAAGAAGGGTTCAAATCAGTGTCGTCTAAACAATTCATTTTTTACTGTCGTTGATAAACTTTTTAACGTTCACATCTCCAACAGTTTTTTTATTTGGCCGCATGCATTGTTTCTTGTCTCTATCAAACAAACTGGAAAGTCGGCAAAAGTACTTTTTCTAAACTTTGGAACGCTTCAAACATCCGAAATATAACCTATTTTCAGCCTCCCCACCACACACGCTCTCTCACCTTGAGCGAAAACCTTGAGTCTCACTTCTATTAAGAACACTGAAACCGCCAAAACTGTACTCGGAGCCATTGCGATCCCACTTGTAACCAAAGCAAGAGTAGTTTCTGCACTTGAAGATGTCGACTATTGCCTGAATTGTCCTGCTACTGCATGTGAAAACCATTAGTGATAAATGAGCCACGCACTGGCATTACCGGTCGTTCGTGGACGCAGCAGCTGAAAATAGCGTCGAACGTTCACGTCAGTTGACGTACGCAAACTGGCAAGCGTTGTCAGCGGGGTAAAAAATGCATGCTGTTGATATAAGAATATCACTTTTGTGCTCCTAAGCACCAGATAACCTGTTAGCTTCACTGCCTTACCCCGTTTGTCGTATTAGGAAACGCTCATGTGAAGTCTTATTGTTTTTTTTCTCATTGCAGTAATTCAGCGCTTGTTTTTCTCTGGCAAAAAAACAAAAAATTGGGCAAAAACATTTCGTACCCCAAACATTTCGTACGGTTTCTCTGCCGGTTTCTCTGCCGATATGAGCAGATACTCATTGCAAGGTTTTAGTGACACCGATCACATTGCTGTACACACTGCAGCGAGCACTCTGGCTTGGAGCGTCTCATTGCAATGTGATTCACGGCGATGAAATCAACATCGCCCCTTCAAACGAACATCCGGTACAGGCGGCCTGAGTAACGTGCTGCGTGAAAAATTTCACCAATTCTTAGTCATGGAGATATGATAACGAATTCACCAATAAAACCTCTAGCAAGACTATAGTTTACTGTAGATATGGGTGTCCTCAGAAATTTCTGCTGAGGGTTAGTATCAATCGACACTTGAGTTGAGTTAACATGGGCAGCCCTTCCATCATGCGGCAGGGCGCAGCCTGCAGAATGAAGCCGAAGAGGCCATGGCCCTCACCGAAGAAAACTTGCTAATATTTTACTGGTGCTTTACATCAATTTACAACTGTTAGAAAATAAACGGAGGGAACAGTTGGACTCAAGACGACGTCAGTGACTGACGACGTCATTGACTGGCCCCCCCGAACAAAATTCTTGGCTGCGCTGCTGAACCCCTGAAAATCGAAAAAGTTTTCGTTTTTTAGGAAATGTCAGAAAATCAAAATAGTGTCGGCACGTTCTTACGTTTACCAAAAACCCCTGCGCGTGAATTATTAAAAAGTTTATCGAAACTCTCGCTTTCATTAGCGTATATATGATAAAACATTCGCTACTTTCAGCCTCCTTTGTGACACTTCCTTTTCACGGCTGCCACTACTTGGGTATTTCGAACCTGCATTGGGTTCTTGTTTTAACAACTCTTAGTTTTTAGGTGATTTCTGCATGAGGTTTGACTGCAGTACGACATTTTTCACCGCAAAAATGGATTTTTTTACGTTCATCGTGTTTTGTGATTATGTTATACGCATACCGCGTTATTATACGAATTTGAGAAGTGTTTCAGTATAGAGTAGGACGCAGGCCCGTAACTAAGTGGAGGGCAAGGGTTGCGAAGCCTCTTGGAAAACTTTTCGCCCTCCTGGAAAAACGTGTTGGAGCTATCGATGCAAAATAGATGCTATCATTGTAAAATTTGGACCCCCTCAGAAAGCTCTTCGCCTTCCCTGGTGTCCCAAGCTGGTTACGGGCCTGGTATGACGTGTAGGAGAAACCAAGAACTGGCTGATTAGGGTGAACAGTACAGGAATTTTGTCTTCAACACGAACGAAAAAAGGTCGGTACAGTCAGAGAGACAGTGAAATGTATAAAAGTTTGCCAGTGAAAGAACAAATGAAATAACAAACCTGATACTGTATATCTTGTATGTAGAATCCCGTTGATCCGAACCATTTTGTCCCCAGTGCTTTATGACAAATATAGTGAGGTTTCCAGAATGCGAAATACATTGAAATAGATAGGATAAAATCTGTTCCTTGATAATTTGTGTTGTATGGTGTGGTATTCAGAATAATGAATTCCGGAACACGGGATTCCACCATATCGCAACACTCTTCATGAAAAAAGCATTGCATAACTGCATTATAATAATCATGATTGCGTCATTCATGCGTGTGTCCTTTATGCTTGTGTTTCATCAAAGTAAAGGTATTGGCGCGATCAAGCGTATACTTTTATTCCACCACTACGTATGTATCCGTGTTCTTTCATGAACTTGTGTGTTCCTTGCTACTGCGATGCATGCTTTAAGTGTACTGCTTTGCGTGTGGGAGTGAAGACGTCAAACAGTAAATTGTGCATTGAGCAACCACGTTCATTGGTCCCCTATCAGCTTCTCTACGTATTTGCCGCAGAATGTATTTTGTCGGTCTGGCACAGGGATCGGCAACCTACGGCCCGCTGGCCGTATCCGGCCCGCCAACAAAATCATTCGGCCCGCAGCCCTTTACAAATTGTTGTAACTTTATGACCCGCCTAGTGACATTATATTTTATGAATCTGCCCTTCTTCCAACATCTTGTATTGCATATATATGAAGAACTACTGATGAAAAACCGTACTGTGCTATAAATGTACTGTATATCGTATTTTGTGCTTTCGCTATGAACTGTGAAAATCAGGAGTTAACCTGATTAAAATTCCATAAATTCCCAAGCTTTAACAACATCATAAACAACGAAGGGAACGGCATTGTTGGTGGAAAATTAATACGGCCCGCCAAACCTTGCAGTTTCTTTTTGACCCGCGACTAGGGAAAGGTTGCCGACCCCTGGTCTAGCATGTGCTGCGCGTCCAATCTGGTCTGTCGAGTTTGTTGTGGCTTAAATCGTTTGTTCTTTCAGCTTTCTGTGCCAATATGCTTGCCTAAAGTCGTAGTCAATTAAAGCCTGAGTTATTCTGAGAGAAAATCTGTTGCTTGCTGCGGGCCACATCAGTGCTGTTAAACGCGCCTGATCTACAAGCAAAGCAAGATTGCCATACACCTTCGCACAGCCCTCCACACCAAGACATTTTAGGTCAAAACAAGTCAGTGTTTACACTTGCAAAACTGAAGTGTTGTGGTAGAGAAACTAAATTCCTAAATACTGATGCACATGTCTTAATAATATTCTTTCTATGAGGAATTTCACTGTTCTGCTTTCTGCTGAAATTAACATATTTTTTGTGATAGCGAAGTTACTGCCGGCAAACCAAATAGAGTTTAGAAAGATTTTGAACCAGGTAAATACAGGAACATTTTTTCAAACACTTTTGTTTGAATAGCAATATTTCAGCGAGGCTCGCCGAGCATCACTCTATGATCTGGAAACTACCCAAATTTCCATAATTGCGAGACTTACTGTAGTTGCAGTTATTATAGATACTCGCTTTTGCTATTCATGCTATTTTTTGCGCTTTGTCTTTAGCTTGTGAAATGTTGATAAATGTAAAAAGCTTTGCTTTTTTATCTTCATGTGGTGGTGTACTTTCTCACTGCTCTGTGTTCCGTAAATCGAATGCGAAGTTGCTGGACTAAACTGTAAAGTATCTCTGAAGATACAAAACAATGAAAGAAATTACGCTCAAACGAGAAAAGAACACAAAAACGAACAATCAAGTGAAACCAGCCACACGTTTCAGTTACTCAAGTAGAACAAGTAAAGTGAAAACATTTTGGAAGAGAAAGGAACTTGCGTTTATGCAGTATGATGTAGATTTCATACTTGCTCAAAAACAGTGCGTACTTTGTAATTGAAACGCACGGCTTTAGCTTTAGTAATATTTATCTAGAAATGTGGGTCTTTGGATAAAAACAAATATGCTTGAATAAACAGGAGCGGAGATGAGCCTCTGCGTAAACGTGGATGTCCGAAAAGTAAAGTTTAGTTAAATATTGGAAAAATTAGGAATTAACGGCTGACCATAATTTTTGGATCGTATGTTACTGATTGGTTCTTGGAGCGAAAGTAATTTCAACTTTCTTTCTCCATACAGTCAAGGTAGACATTATTTTTCATGTGGGTAACTCATATCGAATGAGTCTGCTTTCATTTGTTTTTTTTCCAAAGGAAACCAATAAGTGACGTATTTGATAACATGACGAAAACAACACATGCAGACAAACAATCGCTCAACAGTTAACAGTATCACAGTCAAAATAAAATCGAGTTGCATTTTGTTGACAACAATGCAATACGCAGTGTGTTTGCAGTAAACTGAATACGGCAGTCGACCATCTTGCAACAGCAGCCCCAGCTACGACTTTCTTATTTTAAACAGCAACTCAGCCCTATGTTCCATTGCAGGTGGTAAAAAATTTTATCCGCTAATGGCTACATAAACCAATTCACTGAATAAAGTGGAACTGAAATATTTCAAAGATTTTCCCTATGGATTTTTGTCTGCATTCGCGCCGCGTATTCATCTTCACACAAAGAAATACTAGGCACGATGTGACTTGCTCTTGGCTTGAAACATTGCAAAAATTCATTGTAAGTTTAAAATACAATAATTGCCCATGGCACAATTCCATCTCAGAGCTTCTTTGCACATAAAACTAAGAAGCTTCTCAGCACGGAAAAATAAAAAGTTGCCTTCGGTATGATGCAGGTAACACTTGACGAATTATAAAAGAAATCAAAATAAGTTGCTGATAAAAGCGGTCCTCAACATTCCTGCAAGTATGATGTGTTACTTCATGCCACCCAATGTCTCTAAAAAGGCAAAGCGGTTTCCGAGCATTTTGTGCAAGTAAGAACCTTCAATTGGTGTAACAAAGCTTATTTACTTCAACAGAATAAGGAAAAAGCTTTGACGTGCTTGGTCAGACCGAAACCCCTCGAAAGGAGGCTGTTCCGACGCGTTTGAGTCACATTCCACCTCTGCAGTAGCAAACCAAGCTGTGCAAAGACCAGAAGAGTATCCAGGCAAAAGCAAGACCAACCTGACGAAGCGAAATTTCTGAACCGGTGTCTGTAGTAAACGTAAAACAATGAAAGTCGGATGTTTTTCGTAATACTTTTGGTTGAATAAAATAAGCTTCATGCGTAAGACAGTCAACTGTCATTCAAAACTGGCGCCGTTAGTCTGTTCAAGTTTGTTGACAGGATCGCAACACGTCGTTCGACAAAGAAAACATTCTAGATTCTACAATGACAGTGCAGAATCATGAATTTGGGAATTTTAAAATAGAACATCTGTTTGACAGCGCGCAAGAAAACTCTTAGTGGAAGCATTGAAACTCTGTATATAAAATGCAGATGCGTTTGGCAAAGAAGAGATCAGATCTGAATCAATGCCTTCGAATGCCACGGGTGTGATTTTAAAAGTTTGAAATCCTTTTGTCTCAGTATATTATTCTCAGTATATTATTTGTTGTCTCAGTATATTATTCAGTTATACTGAGAGTTGTCTCAGTATATTATTCAGTTGGAATGTATTTGGCTTTACTTGTGTTTTGTTCATTTAGTCTGCGTTTGACTTTGACAGCTTACTTAATTTTAAAGAAAACAACCTTCCGTTTCAATTTCTTTACCTGAACTATTTTTAGTATTATCATTTGCTATTGGTATTTGTTTGAGAAATATTTTTATTTAAGTCGTGGATCTTTATCAATCTCTAAATAATTTTCTCACAAACTACAAGTTATGATGCCACCAAACTCTTTAGGTAAACTTTGCATTCCATTTTTTTGTGGAGAATGGCATTCTTACTTGTACCTTTGGGCTTGTTTTATGTGTTGCTCTGTGCATTTTCAGAAACTTTTGTTGTTCGCACACTGAACAAAGGTCACAGCACAAAATGAAAGCTTTCATTGTCAATTTCCTCGACTTTTGTTCTGAATGAAAAAATGGTAGAGTTCACTGACCAGATTTTGAAATCAAGAAATTGGTCAGGATTGGCAGTTTTTTTACCAGACGTGTTGAATAAAATTAAAGCTTCAAGTTCAAAGGGTATTCAACTGAATCAAATATCACTATTCAACCGAATCAAATACAGTAATTAAGAATACTTTTCATGTGCAATTGCTGTTATCAATTGAATTTGATCAAAGATGTGGAGATTGTTAGCAATTTACGGAAAAACTTTACCAAAACAGGCAGCAAACAAATTTTTATTTACTTCTTTGCAAATGCACACACCCTGAGTGCATAATCATCACCACAGCTGAAACGCTACGTTAAACATTTACTTTCAAAAAACCTGTTCAGTGACCTTTCCACATTCACGTGTTTTGACACAATTTGCGAAAAGTATTACCAAAATAGCATGACGTATCCTTCATGTGACTCCTATTTCATACGTAAAACTACCCGATAAAACCAGTTGGTGACATTCTGCACAGAGCGTAGTCGCCTTGGAGCCTTTCGTTGTTAGAAGTCCTGTTTTAAGATCTTGTATATTTTGTAGAAAATTTTTTAAAACGATTCAAGCATGACGTCCGATGATCTGTAATGAGATCTGAAGCATCGATGAAACAACACAGCAATTACGCAAAATGGTAGGACAAATACAATATTAGCGCCGTACTGTATTGTCTTTCGAAAATTTAACAGAGGAAGTGGAAATCAATTCGGTTAGTGTTAGGAATCGCTTTTTACTACCAACAAACTGCAGCATAAGATTATTTTGTAAACTCAGCTCCATTGTTCTTCAGCCAAGGCTGTGCAAATTCAATTTGTTCCCACCTGTTTTCGTTTGGAATAATTAGGCCGATGGGCGATGAAATTTAGGGTTGACTACTATAATTTTCCGCATGAAAATCGTTTGGTTAGTTGCATTTCGCTGATTTTTTCAAGGATTAACGTAGTTGTAGTGTCAATTACATTAAGCATCCCACCATAGTTCCAACCAGTTCAGAGTTAAAACACATACGTTGCTAAGCCTTTGTAGCCTACAGTAGTTTGTGAAAGGTACCCGAAGCGAGCAGCATGATGTGCAGGAAACATCTGAGTCAGTTGGACATTTGTGGTAGAGAACCAAACGTGGAGTACCGAAGCTCAACTACAAAAAAAATTTACCGTATCAACTTTGCGTCTCTGATGCAATTTAATTAAATCTTTCGTTATTTTTCGAGCAAAATCACTTCCAATCACTACAAACTGCGACAGACAGTGAGAAGAAGTTTTTGATATTGTGAAAAGAAGCTGAGAAATCGAAAAGAAAAAGACTTTTGCATCAATAAATCGCTGATAACTTACTAAGAGTCTTTATACTGAAAACACTACAACAGCAGTCAGTTGTGTAGGAGCTGGGGATTCAGGGGGTGCCAGCGCACCCACAAAAGTTTTGATTTGTCGAAAATCCAGGCAAAATCCCAGAAAATTCGGGCACAGATGTTTGACACCTTCAAATAAAACTAAATGAAATACGCCTGGATTTGAACTTTTTTCTCCAAAAACTGGCTTCCGATAAACTGAAGACCTTTTTTCGGTCTGCGTGGATCTTCTACATGGAATGTTTGACGCACAAAAAAATTTCGGGTAAGTTTAGCGAAATTCGGGCAAAATTCCTTCGCATACCCAAACATGTGCTTGCTCCTACACCTGAGAGAGCAGTACACCATTTCTTTTCGTCGCACTTGAGAACTTTTGAAGCTACTATTCAAAATATTTGTAATGACGTCGGGACAACTACAAGTTCCACTTGAAATGAATCAGAAGATTGCATGTGATTGCTTCTTGAGTTATTTTGCAACATCGTGGCCCCACCGCAGTGCAATAAAGTTTTCAAATTGTTTAGCTTAGCAAGGCTCTGAAAATTCGAAATGAACGCAAGTTACGTAAAACCCACCTGTGGAACCAGCAGGTTGTATAGTCGATGCAGCGTCCGTGGTGTACTCTGGAATTGTTTCAGTATTGGTGTTATTTCTTGCCGTTTGATTTATCTCCTAGTGAAAAAAAGTATATGAACTGTGAGAAAAGCTGCTGTAATCAAACGTNGATTTAAGCAAGATATGTGCAGCCGAACCGTGTTAAACATTTAGACAAAACCCAGCTACAGACCAAGGAGCGAGTGACAGNAGTGCCATTTGTTGTGGAATCGTTTGAAATTGTCCGCGTTGTGACTTCTGTGTTCGTAGCTGTTGCTGGAAAACTCGTTTCTTCAGTCGTTGTGATGAGTGTTTTTGGAAGCGGCGATGATGTTGTTGATGCGTANTGAGTGTTGATTGTTGGTGTGTTCGTTTCAAAANCTGCATGTAANAACATGGCGTTACAGCATTAGATGTGTATTGGCAGTGATGGATATTATACTTTATGGGCCCGAGGCAAACTCTCAGAAAAGGGCCCAAAACATCGCCACTGCGAAAGGTAGATGTGCAACTAAGTGGATAAAAGATTTAAATTTATTTCACATTTCAATTTATGAACTGAATTCAAATGAAAAAATTGAGTCCAAAACTCTCAAAGGCGGGGCACGGTATCTCTGCAAAAGGGGGACGCGAGGTGACTGCCTCGTTCGTCTCCCCTAGTATCCAACCATGTGTGTTGGCAACGGTGTTCATTTTGTTTTGACGGCGTTCAACGGTGTGAAAGGCGAAAGCAAACTTTTAACAACGTAAACTGCGTCTGCCTGCGAGACAACCACTTTTGTAAGAGTTACTAAGCCTATGCTGAAACCAACGGCTTGTCTTTATGAAAAAATTGCTGCAAAACAAGCTTGTCCAATCTGGTTATGGCCTAGTTAATTTTCGTAATCAGATAAGCAAATCTTTCTCACTCAAAAAATTAACCTTTTGGTTCATAACGAAACACGGCATTTGCATTTCTGCTAAGCTCTCTTAGATGGAGTCAGCCTAACGTAAATTTGTATTGAGCCTTATGAAAGGTTTCTGAAATGCGAAAACTATGTCTCAAACTGTAGCTTTGAAATAAGGTTAATGAACAGCTTTACTTCGTATGTTTGTTTGTTTTTCCTGGGCATGAAATTCTGGCTGGTGTCTAGTAGTTTTTCTGCAACAATGCCAGCTATAGTCCAGTTTCGGACAAAATTGCATCTGGTACTAGGGGTTGACAAAAACTACTCGGGCCCCACATTGTGTTTTGGCCAACTTTAAGGACTTATAATAGTGCGTACTGCAATTTTGCTATTGACTTTTTAGTAGGAAAATGTTTTTCTCTTAGTCTCGGAGTTGTTAAAATGAAATTTCACCATGGTTGCCCCCCTTGAAAAATTATTTTGGCCACCCCCTGAAAAAAAAATCCGACGCTCATGCAGCCATGCCTGCTATCAATCATAGTCTTTTAGCGATGTGCTTTCAAGCTGGCCACAGAAATAAAAGATCAAAACAGTCTTTGCCAAAATTTGTTGAAACCCTAGTCAGACATCTTTCGCAAAGATGCATAATGCAGTCTTCAACTTAATTTTAGAAATACAGAATTAATGTTAAAAGCTGATTCTTTCAGTAGCTCCATTTTTATGCGCTCTGTCGAGGAGTGCTGTCCACATCTGCATAAGTTTTGTATTTTTGGAGCAAGAAGGGGGGAATTTCGCCGATTTGACCAATGGTTCCTCTCGTTCAACAACAACAAAAAAACGTTTGGCCAATTTGGCAAGTGTTTCATGCAGTGTGAAAAGAAAAGCTATTTTGGTCAAAGCGAATTTGCATATGTAGGTGCAACAGTGTTGCGCAACATTGCTTTTGTTCGTGATCCGAATTTTCATTGTAATTATCATTTGGCCATTTTAGTATTCGATACCTTGTGTACTTGGAAGCTGCACAAATATCCTTGAAAATAACATATTTTCATGACACAATTAAATTTGCTTCGGTTGCATGTAGAACCACAATCTTCGAGCAGAATACGATGGATTTTATTTTCAACCGACCGGCAATAAAGGCTTCTGGCGGAATTTATGTATTTTTCTACCGTTTTAGTGCCTTTTGTATGCGTTCTATTTGAATAAGACAGGGGATAGTGTTGTTGTAGTGTGTGTAGTAACTTAACTTAACACTGCATCAAACAATTTGCAACTTACTGCTGATCTA
>JGI24158J21664_10004733_pt1 | contig 17571 bp, 9 predicted proteins | sample Ectturendosymbi3_FD_21664 | JGI IMG/M metagenome (IMG submission 21664)
GGCCCTAGGCGCCAACCATTAGGTGCTAGTATTTCGCTGAAGTTTTTACTGGAAACTAGGCTACAATCCGAGTCTTTTGATACTTAGGATGACCTGCTGAGGTTTCGGGTTCAAAAGTTGTGATGTAAGTTAGTAAAAATATTTGACTAATTAGCTAATTAATTAATTTGTTTATTTTTGATCGTAACTTTTGTACCAGAAATGCTAGAAAGTCGATCAAAGGTTCAAAAGACTCGAACTCGAGCCTAGTTTCCAATGAAAACTTCAGCGAAACACTTTGGCCTAGTGGTTGGGCCTTAGGCCAGGCAACATGACCCAAAATGACCCTAAAACTACTTTACTTATGACGTCACTCACAAAAAGCCTGTACCCCCCAGGCAATATTTCTTTTTTGAGTGCAATCTACTAGACTGGCCGATCCGTTTGAGTCGTTGAACAGCTCTCTAGCGTAATCGGCGGAGGAGCTAGGGCGTTGGTAAGGCAACCGAAAACTGCTGGTTTTTTTTGCAAAAATTGCCAAAACCACCCAGACGCCAAGGTGTTAATAAGTGATGATATTCATCAATGTGAAGACATTATCATGCTAATGTTAATTTTAGAACATGTCTGTGGGTGACCTGCTTGTTCCTTCTGAGCACCTTGGTGACCCTTGGCATAGCCGATTTGTGGAACTATTTTCATGTTTTTAACCGGATTATGTCATTATGCGTATCAGATTAATATCTGCAAGTTTATCATTTACTTATGTCCACATGCCTTGCTACCTGACACTGCTGATGCTGACATCTAGTAAAAGTTATGGCCCAAACAACTAAATTTGGATAAAAATCACCCAAAAAGATTTTTTACCCAAATTTTGTCATAACTTTGGAACCAGAAATGCAGAAAGCCAATCAAAGTTTCAAAAGACTCAGAACTCAATTGCCTGGTGAACTGTTACTGGATCTAAACCTAAGTAACCCATAATGTTAATAATAGTGTGACTGTAGTTTACACTCATGCTAAACATAAAATAAGATTTAACACCTTTAGAACCTGTCTATGAATATATCTTTCCTGGATTTCGGCCTAAAACCAACGTTTTTTGGTTGCCGTACCAACCCCATAGTTCCTCCACCAATTGCAGTAGAGAGCTGTTCAAACCCTTACACGGATTGGCTAGTCTTCTAGTCTGCACTAGAAAAAAAATTGTTGGTTGGGGTTGTGGATTTTTTGTGAGCGATGTCATAAGTGAAGTAGTTTTTAGGTCATTTTGGCTCATGTTAACTGGCCTAGGGTCCAACCACTAGGCCAAAGTATTTCGCTGAAGTTTTCATTACTAGGTTCGAGTCTGAGTCTTTTGAGCCTTTGACTTTCTAGCGTTTCTGGTTCAAAAGTTATGATCGAAAATAAACAAATTAATTAATTAGCTATTTAGTCAAATATTTTTATTACTTTAGATCATAACTTTTGAACCCGAAACCCAGCAGGTCATCCAAAGTATCAAAAGACTCGGATTGTAGCCTAGTTTCTAATAAAACTTCAGCGAAATACTACCATCTAACGGTTTGGGCCTAGGGCCAGGTGAAGTTGGCCAAGGTGGCCTAAAAGTCTTCCACTTATGACATCACTCACAAAAAATCCGCACCCCCCTAAGCAAAATTTTTTTGGAGTGCAGACCAGAAGACTTGCCGAGTCTTTTGAGCCTTTGAACAGCTCTCCACCACTTCCGGCACGAGTTACGCGTGCACACAGCCACGTGCGATCTGGTTGTTATGGCATGAGAATCCTCAAAAGCGGCCGGACGCGAAAGTGTTACGAGGATCAGATCATTAAATAAGACGTGTGATGGGAAATCACTATATATATTTGCCGAGTCTTTTGAGCCTTTGAACAGCTCTCCACCACTTCCGGCTCCGGAGTTAGGCATGCACAAAGCCTCGTGCGATCCAGTTGTTTTGGCATGAGAATCCTCAAAAGCAGCCGGACGCGAAAGTGTTAAGAGGATCAGATCATTAAATAAGACGTGTGATGGGAAATCACTATTTTTTAGTTGTCAGCATTTTTTTGCTACTAGCAAAAGCTATGTTGATCAGACAACATTCATTTGTTAATGATTCTAGCTGATGACAAAAGAACTTTGTTGATCCGAAAACATTAATAAGAATTAAGCAATAATGAGCTTCAACTCACCTTTATTTCCTCAACACCTCATGCAACCAACGTGACTTAAAAAATTGCAGCCCAACATGAGAGCTACTGCCAACAACCCATTTACTATTTCATTCACTGAATGAAGGTATGTGGAAAAGATGAGAATAGGTACAATGAAGAGTCTTAAGTGTTTCTCTTGTTTGTTGTTAGTACTAGTAATATCTTGCAACACATGGCTAAGCATTTTCACTAGAAAAATGAAATTTCAAGCATAGTGTTTCACTGGTTGATGAATATAGCTGTTACCTCATAACATACTACAAGTATTATAATAAAGAGTTGCAAATTGAATGTTAGCCACAGTACTATGCACATCGTAATGCCTGAATATTTCATGATTTTCAAGGAATGAGTTAGGCAGAGCGTTACTTGACAATGCAAGCATTACTAAATTTCAATGTGGTTTTGTATTCACGTGTAGTTGCATGTGCAACACCTTTTTCAGTTGCATTCATGTGCAGTTGCATGTGCAGCAGTGGCATACATTAACAACAATATTTTATTTATTTTCATTTCAAACCACCATGATTCAACAGGCATTGATTTTAATAACTGAATCTGCTTCTGTTTGTTTTTTGATGCAGTTCCTAAGAATGATGACGATTGGGAATGCAAAAAGTTTCGACAATTGAGACAGCATGTGATTGATTTAGGTATGTGGCATTAACGAATTTGTTTCAGATGGATAAGTAATGCTGGCTTCAAGTTTTAAGCAGTTATATAATTATTTATGTGTGCTGCATACTATGATATTAGCCTACCCCACTTCAACACCTGCATTAGGAACCAAGACTGGTGTGGTGAATTAGCAGATGTTTGTTTCACACAGTCTACATGTTGTATTTAAAAGTTGTAATTTTGCACTGCTGTTTTCACCAAGGCCTTGTTTAATATGATTCAGTTCAGTTGACTTCCTTTTGCAATGTTGAATTTTGACAGGTAGGTGCAGGTTTTCAGTCAAAAACCATTGACATTTGTTTTGCAAGTTGTCCAGCAATCCTTGCTGGCACATAAGTATTATCAAACTCATGTGAACAATGCTAACTTTGATACAAACACCTCAGAATTGGATGAGCTTAATTTGAATTAGAATCTTGTAATTATTTGTTAAACCTTCAATGCAAAGATGTTTTTTCCACTTAGCAAAATAGTCAGCTAGATGCATGTGTAATTTACACAGCACTTGAAAGAAGGTAGCTAATATCCATTGTTAAAAAGAGTCTAGCACTTACTAATATACACTTTGAGGTAAAATTAATTTTTAGGTTTTTGCCAAAATTTTGTTTCTTTTTGGCCATTACTTTTGAACCTGAAACCTTAGTTGGCCAATCAAAGGCTCTAAAGACTCAGATTATAGCCTAGTTTCCACTAAAATCTTGAGTCAAAAAATTGACTGTTGCGTTTGGCACCCAGGGCCCACACCTGCCAAAAATGCTTGAACATACCCCACTTCTGATGTCACGCACAAAAAGACGAAATCCAAAACTTTCTAATTTTATAAAAACCAAACTAGATGACTCGCCACGTCTTTTGAGGGTTTGAACCAGGGTTGTAGATTTAAAGTTAAAATATCTGACTCCAACTCCGACCTTTCCAAAATTTCTGACTCCGACTTTCCAAAATTTCTGACTCCCATCTCAACATAAAGGGAATGAAATTTGGCTGTTAAAATCAATGGAAATCGTGGGGCACACCAAGAAATGTGTTTCAACAAAAGTTTCAAAAGAAGTTGTACCATTTCAACAGGAATTCCCAATTTAGGAGTGTGATGTAAAAATGATCCAATTGGACGTCCAGAGTCAGACAAAAAAATCCGACTCCCAGTGTTGTTAGGAATCGGACTCCACCCAAAAACCTCTGACTCTGCAACCCTAGTTTGAACAGCTCTCTAGCTCAATGGGCTGGCAAGTTATGGAGTTGCAAAGTGATGCAAGAAATGTGGCTTACATGTGATTTCAAATTACAAGTATATTGTACACCAGCTTCCAACATGTTAAGCATGAAGCTTTGACCATTTATGAGAGTTTGCCTGGCCATTGCGATGATGAAGCATCTACCAACCCTGTAATCCTGCTTCGAACCTACAATCACTCCATGCACCCCTTCAACCTGTGCCAGTGCTTAATCGCACCGTTTTCACCTCACATCTGCCACTGTGTGTCTGAAAACCACCAAAAACTCTTTGAACATGTTTCATCACTAGTGGCAATTTATTCAGTGGTTCGTTTCAAAGCCAACAGAAGTACTTAAACAACTATAAAGTTAAAATGTGAAATCATTTAGTCAACCTCAAAAGCTTCATTCTTAACTTCAAAAACACTGTTGAAAATCAGGGTTGCGGAGTTGTAAGGAGTCGGATATTTTTGGGTGTAGTCTGATTCCTAACAACACCAGGAGTTGAAGTCGGATTTTTTGTCTCACTTGGATGTCCAATTGGATCATTTTTTACATCACACTCCTAAATTGGGAATTCCTGTTGAAATGGTAATTTCTTTTGAAACTTTTGTTGAAACAGATTTGTTGCTGTGCACCATGAGTTGCATTGATTTTGACAGCCAAATTTCATTCCCTTCAAGTTAAGGAGTCAAAGTCAGAAATTTGGTAAGTCAGTGTCAGAAATTTTGGAAAGATCGGAGTCAGAGTTGTAGTCAGAGTAGGCGACGGAGTCGGATATTTTACCTCCGGCTCCACAGCCCTGTTGAAAATGAGTATGTCGCTCACTGACAAAGTTTTTAAATTTGATCTTCTGCTATTCATGACATGCCCATCCATACTAAAAACTCATTCATTAGCAGCGCTAGTTGCCATCACGCAGAATGTATTTCTTGCAAGATCACTGAGAACTAGAAACTCCAATCTAAGGTCTCGCCACTGCTGGAGAATGTTGCTACACTGCTGGAGAATGTTGCTACACCTACATGCATAGCTGCAGGTTCCCACACCACACCCACCCAGTAATATGGATACCCGCAACCTGNACAAGTTAAACCCGCCNTGCACAGGACTAAAGTAGGTGTTAGGTAACAATGTGCTGTAAATATTAGACTTGATTTTGCAACAGGGGTCTCTTCAAGCTAGAAATTCCTGGGTAATTTGACATATTTTTTACTGTGATTGCATTAAAGTTTATATATGATTGGTTTTGTTTTTTTTTGCTGCGTTTAATCATGTTGTATTGTAGCAAAGCAAAACTTCACTCACTCTATCAAAGAAATAGTAACAACCTGAGAAAGCACATACTTGAAATTTACAGTGCAAAAAAGAAGCTAGTGGCTGCCACTAGCTTTTTTTGTTCAGCAGAGTTAATGATTAAGTTGTTGAGATGTTTAAATTTATGTCAGGCATAGCCAAAGTATGTATCTTTGAGTGATGAAAGTACCTCCCTGAAAAAGGGGTCTGAGTTTTATTTTGTTACCATTTTCACTACACTCTAAAACCACTGTTACCATTTTCACTACACTCTAAAACCATTATTTACTGTTTGTATCAAGATATCTTGCTTTTACTGGATGAATCTTTCCTAAATGTCAACAAATCAGGTGAATATCATGATCAAGAGGGGCCCTCACAGTTGGTGGTCAAAATGTGACAACTATGTACTCTGTCTGACAAAAATCTAGTTTTGCAATGCTTCTTGATCTTTGATCCACACTTCCTTGCTCGATTCTAACAGCAGATTCAGAAAGAGCAGGTGAGAAATATCTAGAGCAGGGGTCTGCAACCTTTTTTGCACTGGGGACCAGTTTTAGCCTGGGATTATTTTGTGGACCGGCCCTAATAATAATGATGAATGTTTGTCGTCACATGCAAATTTATTACAACTCGTAAGCCATCACGGCACTGATTCAACAAGAGATCTGGGCTTGCTTTGCCGCAATAAGATGCTCTAATCTGCAGGGATTATGGCACCAACAGTGTGTTCCTTATGTCAGTCATTTCAGTCACTGTTGGACCAACTTGGGCTTGGTGTTTGCTAACCACTGATCTAGAGTACCAATTTTCCAACCTACAGCTTGTACAAAAATGAAGTTATGGGTCTCTAAAAACCTTTCGAAATGAACACTGTCAGTCACAGGAGCAAAAATGATGTGTGACCCTTAAAGTTTAAAAGGCCATAAAATCTAAATAGCTTAGAAAATTTATCTGAATTGCTTCCAGCACATTTGGTGCAATTTAGAGCAAAATCTGAGATGGCAGCCATGGAACTTTTTTCAATATTGGTTGAGTTGGGCTGGAATGATCCTTTTCTTCATGGGACAGTGTGGATATTTTTGTCCCTTTTCAGCGACAACCTCCCAAAGCATACTTGCATTAGCAATTCAGTGAGCATTTATTGTTAGCACTTTTGTGAAGCATATGAGAAAATCATCACTTACACTTACGATACTTTGGCTGCAATTCAAGAATAAGCTTTCATTATCCTGCAGTTCATGGCAAGAGGAAAAGCAAAATACCATGAACTAACTGTGGATGTCACAGCTGAGTAATGAGCATCAATCAAAGTAGGCATTGGTCACTGTAGCCAGGCCTACAACTTACATGATTTATACATGATTTATACATGATTTATAAAGTCCTATAATACTTTGTGATTGGAGCACTTTGTCATTCTATGTGCTCCTAACATTACAAAAACTTTCATAGAACTACTACACGTCATTCCATTTTCAAAAAGTTTCAGTGTTTCAGTATGTGATCTGTCATCATGCTTGTAAACTGGCAGTTTGTGTAATTTCAGTCAGTTTGAGTGAAATGTATTTACACTGCGAATGTAAAGTATGGTAATCTATTATAACATTAATTTGCTTAGTAAGTTTTTAACTTCTAATCACCTGATGAGGTGAATTTAACAGGTCCTGAAAATGCATTGCATCCCCAGTTCCAGAATCTTTTTCATTGGCTCTACCCTGCAGCCAGGGCTGCTCCAACAAATTGTACTTCTCAAAACAAGATGGTAAACTTTGGAATATGCTTTCCATAACCCTTTAACAATCAAACCTTTGCAAAAATACTGGAAAACTTAGGCTTGTTGCTGTACTCTATGTGTGTTTTTGTCATCAGGTAATGGAAAGGGACAAGCAAAACATGTTGTTGATGAAGGTGCAAGAAAGATCGCTGTGCTACCTCATAACCTTTCCTCGAAACTTTCTGATCACATGAAAATTGGTGGTAATTTGCAGTGACTGAACAACTTCATTTTCTGCGTACTTTTAATTTAACAGTTGGAGAATTTTAGGTCAAACTATGGCCTCTTGGCAAGTAGTGGTGTGTTGTGTCTGTTTTTATTAGATGTTTTTCCCTGAGCTTACACATTTCCAGTGTGAATGAAGTTTTAAGTAGTTCAACTAGAGAGGCTATCTCTAATTTCATAATCATGGAACTGTGCATTTGTTCGCTCAGTCTCATAAATGTTTGCACTGTCTTCACATTTTGCTTGTTGAACTTGGTTGTTTGAGTTATGTGTGTACTGTTGCAACCTCTCCGGCGGTGTTGCGTTGATTGCGTGATTCACCACGAACGGGATGTGCGTGAAGAATAACACAATAATATATGTAGCGCGAGCAAGCAATAGTAAGAGAGATTGCGAGCATGATCTCTATTGTTGCTTGGTGCGAAGCTTTGTGCACATGCCGTTCGGGACATCCGATCGCAACAGTACTTAGGTGACAAAGTTTTTGACAGGTTCATCGTTTTTGTGATTCACAGAAACCATGAGCAAGGTCATGGGAAAGAGTGAGAAAAAGGCTGGAATCCTCCCAAGATCAACGAACATAGATCCTGATTTTGCCAGGTTCTGTCAAAGCAGATAACCTGAGTTGTGGATGTTTGAAGATCGACGTAGAACACTTGGTGTTAACACTTTTTGGAGCTGTTGTAAATGTTTGATGAAATGTGATCCGTAAAAATAAGTTGGTTTTTTATGTTTCTGCATTATGTTATTTTCCACGGCAATCTTAGCTGAAATAACTGCGTCACAACCCAAGCATATAAAGGATGTGCTTCTTTGTTCGGAAAATGTTATATTTATACCTATATATATATACACCAGGCCAGAAGTTCAAGAACTGCTAAAGAAGTTAAGAGGTTTCGATCCCAACAGGGTGTTTACTACGTCGATTGGTATGCATGAAGAGATGCCTAGAATCCGATTACTCACAACCGCCGAATTGAACCAGGTATGTTTTATTACAATACCGTAACTCATAGCAACAACGTCTTCAGTTCTGCACACGTTGCACTTGCAGTATTTTTTATGCAAAAAGCGATGTTTTCCATGAAAGCATGGCATATGATTCTCACTACAAATCCTTCCGTTGCATTCAGATTAGGAAGTTGTAAATAGTGAATGTGGAAAAGCAGAACGAAGAAGCCAAGATATGTCTTTGGCTTTGTAAAAGTTTCGACAAGTTTTGATCAACCAAATATAACTTGTTTTATGTTTTGCATGACATATTTGAGTATTGCAGATGGGATTTTAGGTTTCCGGGCTAATACACATTCCAAGTAAAAAGGTTATAGTAATAGTTCACGTGTCAAAGGGACTGCAAACTTTCGTGTAACAAGGATGCTGCTAGCGTAACAAATTTGTGTAGTGCTGAAATGCATAACAATAATAAATTACTAAAAAAATTTAAAGGCAAAGTTGTGTCGAGTGGAAAAAGATTAAATATTGTATCGGACAAAAAGCCGGTTCAATTAAGGGAGTAGTTAAAAAATGCGTGATATTGGAAGGTTGCTCTTTGGAAGAAAGATGTTGCTGAAAAAAATTTCAAAAATCTGCTCTTCATGTCTTGACATATTCATGCTTGCCAGAACTTCGCATAAAGATTATTACTTGCGTTTACTTTTTATAATTATTAGAGTTTATCTAAAAACTACAGGCCTACTGCGCCCGACTAAATGACAGGTGTACCACGGGCCTACCGGGGTTTAGCGCCGCCTGCTGAAGTGCAGGCCTACGGAGGTCGCACGGAGTTTACTGCGGAGGATGTAGCGACAGGTCTAACGGGGTCTACCGAAGTTGATACGCTCATTGTTTAGTCGGCCGCAGTAGGTCTGTAGCAGAGGTGGCCGGGGTCACTTTTTCCGACTCCGCTCCAAAATTTTTGAATCCGGGTCTTATTCAAATTTGAGAATCTGACTTCTGTTCAGACACGGGCTACAATCATAGATCCAACCGAAATTTACCCATGTTTTTACTTAAGAAATGACAACGCAGACTCATGCTTCTGCCCAAATTGAAAAGTGACTCCGGGTCCGGTTTTTCACAAAATTTTGACTCCGGGTTCGAAATAAAAACACAGAATCCTGCCGGTGCCGACTCCGGTGCCAAGCGAAATTTCTGACTTGTTGCCATGTCTTCATACACAGACTGATATTCTACATAGCAAATAAGGTGATAAAACTGATTATTAGGGCTTAGGAATTCGTGTTTAGGTGAGTGCGTCGGGTTAAGGTTTGGGTTAGGGTTAGAAAAAGAAAAATAAGTCAACGCCTAAGTCCGAAATTTTTCAGTGGTTGAAGTTTTTCCCGCGCTATGGCTTGTTGTTGGTGCCTGACATCTAATCAGAGTGTTTTAACTTACACAACACACATCAAAAAAGTAATTGCCAGACTTTGTTTCTTTATTCTGAGAAGCAAAATAACTGAAAAACAACAACAGGTCAGAAATATCGCTTGACACCGGCACTCTGGATCCACGGCCACCTCTGGTCTGTAGTTCAGTAGGCTGCAATCTGCAGTTTTTAGATTCAATGCAAGTACTGCTACAGTTGAGCAACTGAAATGAGTTCTTCCATTAGAAAATTGAAGACTCACTGGAAGATGCAGACAGTTGGCTGGAGATGCCGCCGGTGATGTTTGAACGTCGAGAAATAGATGAAGTTCTTGCCCGTGACGAAGAGCTGGATGGCTACGAAGACTCGACGCTCGTGTTCACCGATATAAGCTTGAATCTCCAAGCAAACGTGAGTGGAAATTTCAAGGTAAAGAAGCGATGGTCTGCCGGCTCTCACACGCTTTGCTAGAAAGAACCACTCTCGTCTCTGCGAGGACAACTGATAATATTAAAAATTGGAAGTCTTTCAAAGTCGAAGGATGAACAAAATATTTCGATCAACAGTTGGAGGTAAATGAGAGTGTACGTTGCGAAACTTGTCATCATTAACCAGAGAATTGTATAATAGTGCAGAACAAGAAGACTCGCGTTATTTGTTATTCAATGCCATCTTTTTTGAAAAAATAGTTTTAGACTGGCAAGTTAACCTGGAAATTTGCTTTTGGTACCGAAGATGCTAGCATGCCTGTCGGAAGGCCCTCACATTCTCAGCACCACGTGTAGCACTGACTAAGAACAATTCCTTAATGGCGCGAAATAAACGACGCTTAAGTAGATCACGTCACGTAGATCTTGTTGGCTTTAAACTGAACAAGTCGGTTTTTACTCTCTTCTCGCATTCTAGGCGTTTTGCCATGCCCAGTGCATCAAATTCTACTCCATCCAGCCTCGGCAAACGCGGGACGTTGAGATATCCTAACATTGTTTGTTGTCTTGTCTGCTGTCCTCTCCTTCCGCTTGCATTTTCACTTGTCCCCTTCGTACAGGTTTTAGCCCGTTGTAATGTTAAGCTGTTTTATGAAAGGTTTATTTAAGGAAAGATGTACTTAAAACGTTGTGGATGTTATGTTGTTTTTAGGAAAGATTTATCGTCGTGCGGGAGCCAAACGGACTTTTACGAAAAGCTTCTTGGACAGAGCGCGACAGAACAATACAGTGTTATTATCCACGACAAGAACGAAATCTGTGGAAATCCAAACTTTTTGACGATTTTAAAGCAAGTCCCAATTACACGTGATTACTGGGTTTTTGTCCGGCTCCATAATGTGTGCAAACGTACCCTTCGCTCTACCGTTCCAGATTGCGTTTGATGGCAACCTTCACGAAAATGTTTTGGAGCAAATCTTGGTGGAGTTCGATCCCGACTCTGCCGAATTCATCAAATACACCCAACAAGTCTACGACGATATTGAACAGCGTGCATGTTACGATTTGCTCAGGTACAAAGCGGGTTATGCTCAGTGCAGATACGAATTTCTATTTGTAGGTTTTGCTGGTGTGATAATGGGCAAGTACGAATAAAGAATGTCTTGTGAACAGAGGCGTAACGAGGAGGGGCAAGGGGGGGTGCAATTCCCCGGGCGCCGAAAAGTTCCGCACTTCAATACAATACGTTTGCTTCTGAAAGAACTGCGGCTCGAACATGGGGGCGCCAAACTTGTTTCTTGTCCCGGGCGCCATCTAAACTCGTTGTGCCCCTGCTTGTGAATTTACTTCTCATTCGATATGAGACTTCATAATAGGCTTAGTGGCAGATGAAAAGTATAGTCGAGAATGATTTTTTAATATGCTTTGAACAACGTGCATCTGAATTCCTATGAAAATTACGTTTAGAATGGTTGAAATTTCGTTTGCCTGATGTTTAAATGCTTTATTGATATGTCAGGTCTACCAGATTTTTTGGTTGCTTGATTTTCTATCTCACAAAGTACAAGTCAATTGACGGACTGCTGAACGACACCATAATCCACAGAGGGTGAGTGACGTTTCATGTTAAAGAAGAATTACTGTGACAGCTTTTGGTAACTTCTGTTGTCAGTGGGCACGCCCAAGCAAAATGCCCTGTTTTGCAGTTTGTCAGAAGGTGCCGACATAGTTCGTCTCTTTACTCTTCTCCACACTGAGTCGAAAACTGCCAAAGCGCTCGAGCAGAGTAATGCAGGGGATGATTTCGAAGTGGTAAAGGTGAGTCGAGTTGATTGAAATAGTTTCGCCTGCTTGTGGCAACAGCTATTGGTTGTGTGGTGTTTGAATATTGCAGGACGAAGCAAGACGTTATAAAATCTTTTGTAAAAAGGCAGAATGCATAATTTTAGTTTCCATTGATATTCTGTTTTGGGGGATAGTTATAATGAGCAGCGAGATCAGCAGTTCGTTATTTTTACGTATTTTTCAAGTTCAAGATCTCCAACAGTTTTTCTGCATTTTTGTTTTGTTGAAGGCTAAGTGTATGGGACACGTAGGATGTGTGACGGCGCATCGAGTCACATGCCTAACGCGCGTAATCAGGAAGCGCTTCTTAAATGCAGCTACGCACAAGCAACTATAGAGTGAACCTGGTCGAACGGGGAATCTCTATTGTTGCTTGACCGTTGCACTGGTGGAAATGGCGTTCCTTCCGTTGCGCGTTCGAATCTCCCATGAAAAGCCGCAACGGAAGATGTCATATTCGCGGTCTATATGAAGCAGGATTCTGCTCTGTGCCCTGTTGCGATCTCCAGGGGTCAATAATGCCAAGATAAACGGCTTGGATACTTTGCGCATGATTTCATTACGATGGTTGCAAGTTACCGTATGTGTAGGCTTCTACAGATTTTATGAAAACGGTTGCGGTCAGAAAATCAATTTTCTTTGATTTTCGTGGAATTCTGTCAACGTAGTGCCTGCCACTGTGCTTCAGATTATAACGGCTTTCGCATGAATTATGTTCAAATGGCATACTTATTTTAATAATATAAAGCCTAATTTAGTAAATTGCTGTACATACAACAATTTGAGTGGGCTGATATGCTAGGTCTTGTCGGAACTATCGGTCTCTTGTGTAATCGAACGTTTTTTATGTTGTTCAGGTCTTTGTTGAAAACGATGCGAAAAACAAGAAAGAATTGCAAATGAGCGTCGAAGCCAGCAAGATGTCAGCAAACAAGCAGGATGTTGCTTCATGCTAACGACCGGACAGTGCTTCTCGCAACGAGTTGTGAACGCTGCAGTGAAATTGCAGCGACAAACGCTGAAAACATGGGACCCGTACAACCATAGTCATAACACGCCTCACTTATCCCGGTTTTCACCTGCGATTTTTTGCGCTGTTGGTGTTGTTTTGCTGCAAACCTCGGTTGTTCTCTACGATCTGTTTCATCTTTTGCAAGCGTAATGACGTGAAGTTAACTTTCCCAACCCGCATTTTTTTATGCTGCTACGTTTTTTCATCGATTTATTTATAGGTCATCTTCCACCAATGGCTTGATATAAGTAGGTGTTTGTAAAGATTTGTAGTTACTCAACGCTGTCTGAAATCGGTCATGGATACTGAAAACTGCACCAACCTCTATTTGCAAGTGTGCCAGACTTTCCTGACATGCAAGTACGACGACCCCGCGACGTTCGAAGATATATACAAACTTCTTTCATGGCTGAGGCAGTCCTTAACTTGCTGTGTTTGTGCGAGTGTCGTCACCAACCCGATGTCGTCCACTCAATCGCACTGCCAGCATTTTGTGTGTAAGTCCCACTCATGGTTAATGTTACACAAAAATGAAACAGTTCTAATACCAAGAAAATCGACGCTAGGGTTTTGTGCCGTTCGTGTCTGTTGCGAAGGTTTGTGATTCGGTGCCTCGTGGGCTGGCTGGGTCTGACCGAAGCTTAATAATTAAATCCAGGCACCCTCGTTTTTAGACGTTACGACTTGTGGTTTAAACAGAAAACCACTTTTGGTTATGTGAGGATCGACCCGTTGCTGTTTCGTTTTCTTCAGCTTTACCTGGTTTTGAAATGTAAAAGTGGAGTCGGGCGAGCGATGGCCTTTTGAATAGCTTTTGAATCGATTGTTAGAACATTTTTCTCACCGAGCGTTTCCGCAAACTTTTCTACGACGGATGTTTTCCGCTTAGTACCGTTGCTTTATGTTGAAACGTTCAGGAGAAATACGTCGTAACTTACCCAGAAATTTTGCATCGATTTCTTTGTTCCTTGCATCAAACCAGAGGTCGGGTCGTCGCATGTGACGTGACTACTGTCGTGCTCCTCTTCTCCAGGCGCCAAGTGCAAAGGCGGGAAAATGATTCTGCGTCCCTCATGCAGCTGGTGCAAAGACTCGGAAGCGTTCGAACCTAATCCGCGTTTGCAAGCACTGGTGAATTGTTTCAAGAAAATTTGTCAACTCATTCATTCCTCACCAATTCGTGAGCACATCCTGAAATACGACAAGCAGAAGAAAAAGGGTGATTGCGGATTTGTCGTTGTTTCTGTGTTTTGTATTGTGTTTGAAGATACTTTATGATTTGATGCACTGCCTGAGCCAAGTATAGATAACACCTTACTGCTTACCTTTACGTAGAGCGTGGAGCCGAGTAAAGGTGTCGAGACGCGTGACCCTGAATTGTATGTACTTGTAACAACGTAAAATAGCAATAATCTGTTGAAGCATTTAAGTCATCGATTTCATTGAACTTACAACAAAAACAATGCACTTGGAATACTTCTAGGGCCTTCCTGCTCAGAAATGCTTCGCATCGCTAGCCTAAGTTCGCTGGTGCAGTTATTTTCTATTTTCGACTAATCGTGTAGGGAACGTAAAAAGTGAGCGAAAACTTTAGTTGCTTCTATCTGCACATGCTTTTTTGATATTTTAGAGGTCGTGGCGTTCTTTTCTGACCCGTGTGTAAAATGCAGTTTATGGCTGCGGAGTCGAGCAAGAAGTAAAAAAGATGTACCTTGCGACCACTGGATAATAGCTATCATTAAAGTACTCTGATGAAAAGCACGTCATCCATATTAACAGTAACATTTGTGTAAAGTTGAAAGAATTCCGGCGCTTGCTTCGGAAGAAGATCACTTGTCTAAAGTCTCGTAGTTTCAGTTCTGTACATTTCGCAATGACTAAATGTGATACTTCTTGCCTTACCGTTCGTGTATAAGTGACATGGACCAATTTGACTCTTATCTATTACTTGCAGAGCTTCAAGCCACGAAGATAGAACCGTCTCGTAGAAAAGAAACAATAAAAACGCGAAAAAATCGAGTCAAAAAGTATCCCAGGTAAAAGTTGGAAGTTTGACGTATTTCAGGAAGTGAATGCTATCCAGTAATTCATAAACGTCTCTGCGTTAAAAGTCTGTTCACAAGATAGATGATGATAATCAAAAAAAGCTTTTGATATTTCATTGGAGGAAAGGTGTGTTTGCAATTCTGTGCAACTAAAGAAAAAGGTTTCCCTTATAGCGTGTATTTGGCCGAGAAATTTCAACTTATTTCCTTAATCTCAAGACGGAGATAAACTTCCAGACTGTAAAATCTCACGTTTGTTATCTTTTGGAATATTGTTGCCGTTGTCTTTTATTGATAGGGTCGTTATTTGTAGTATAAAATGTCTAACGCTCACAACATGCATCCAGTGTCGCAGTGCAAATGTATATCAACCATGTATGTCTACTGGTCTCGTGTAATAGAACCATCCAATCCTGGTCCGTGCAGGGCCATTCATTTGCACTCAAAGCTGGTCTTTGGTTGTTTGCAGGCAATACGTTTCAAACAGTTTGTTGAACAGACCAGTCGACCAAGTTCTCAAAGATGGAATGAGCATTGTTCAGGTTGAAGACGGTTCGTTGTGAGCCCCTGATCTTTCGAGCAAGGTTTTCGGATCGAAATACTTTTTCAAAGAAATCCGTGCTCGGTCAACAGTTTGTCCGACGGGAATAGTCGCAAGAAAGCAGCTGGTGGCCCGGAGAGAAGCCGTGGTCTCGCATGCTGGATGTTGAGCATAAACCGCAATTGCAGCCTGTGGGTCTGTTAACCAAGCAACATGGAAGTCGACTGCCTCAAAGCGCGTGAACTTGGAAGATTTTGTATTTTTTTGTTCGTGCGTGTGTATAAATGCAGCAAGGCCGATTACNTTTNTATTTGAAGTATCTGTTTTTGGGATGCTTGTCCTGCTATTGCAAACAAANGCGTCTTGCTTGTGAAAATATGCGTATCTGNAGCGGTTGTTGATGACCATTGGATTTTATTCCATCGTGGTAGGAATCGTCACGATGAATTATCGTTCTTACGCATTCCAGGAAATTAATCATTTTTTCGATATCTTTCGCAGAATCAACTTGTGNTTTTCGGGNNTTGCTGACAGCCACCGCGACTCAACTCCATTTNCTTAAGCAGCGTTTGTGTCGAAACTTGATGCATTGGAGGTTTTATACCTATAAAGGTTCAATTGGAAGCTGAAAAAAACGGCAGTAGGCAAAACTGGTTAGAACCATGACTGACGTTACAGGTATTAACGAGTTTAGAAGAGTATTGTTTGGGGAAAGTATGAACACGTTTTTGTGCATGGTCATGTAATGAATTTTCTAGGGTTTGCCCAACCTTTACTCTGAAGTGATTACCGTGCTGTGAGAGCTTCGTGACGTTGTTTTGAATGCTTTTGACTTCGCGAAGTGCGGTCGAAGCTTTGTGATGGCACTTAGACACTAGACACTGCGCTTGAACAATGATCTGTGCTGTTTACCTGCGAACCTATGCTCCCCCCTGATAAGCTGGACGAAAAACAATTGCAGTGTTGCCGCAATTACACTCTAATTATAATAATCAGTCTCTTCGATTAGCCTGCCTTCGTATGGCTGTACTTTTATTTCTGACATCAGTTTGATACCAAATTGGGAAATGATCGAAGTAGAAGTTTCTAATCTGTCGTTACATTTTGCGAGACCGCGTGACCTTGCGCTGTTGGCGTTATGAAGCTCATTGGTTTGTTTTCTGCAGCAGAAGTACAGTTTTATGATTCATAAAAAAGAACAATAAATCACGAATCAGACCCGGATTTTCATTTCGGGGCCCTAACTGATGTTAATTTGCAGCCATTTAAAAGTTTGCGTCACGTGTTCGCTGTGGAGTAGGCCCGGTTATGGTATAGGAAAAGTTGATTGCACAGTGTATATGCACGTATAAATGGAAGCACAGACTGCAGAAACGCCAATAGGGTGCATTTAGCTTTGTGAGTGGCTTGCTGCAGGTTTATCAATGGATGGTGGAACCTTACAGTATATCGAATTGATGAGACTGGTCAAACAAAAGATCAAAACTGTTTTTCACAAGATTTAATGCGCGTGAAATTGAATCAGGCTCGCAACCTGGGCGGGGTTAACCCATGCAGCTAAATAGTCCCACAATGTGTTTGATATTTTTCCTAAATTAAAAAAATATGTTGGTCCAGTGGTTTAGGGGCTGCGGGTGCAAGCGCACCCCAAGAGGTTTGATTTCTCAAAATTTTGGGCAAAAAAGCTTCGACACTAATGAAACTATAACCTCCTTTGTTGTTGAGGGTATGAATAAAAGTTTATTACGTAGCAGAAAACACATCAAAAATATATGCAATAGAACTCATCTAATTCGTCAGTTCACTTAATTCGTCACTTTCGTCGGTCCCGGCAGAATCCCTATCTTTTGTGTTCATTTCTGTTCGTCTAATTCGTCACCTCTTTCTATCCCTGAGAAGCGTTTTGTTCGTCTAATTCGTCATTTGCAGTTTCGCTTTTGATGTCTAAGCA
>JGI24158J21664_10004734_pt1 | contig 17571 bp, 9 predicted proteins | sample Ectturendosymbi3_FD_21664 | JGI IMG/M metagenome (IMG submission 21664)
AAAAAAATACTGCAATTTTTTGGTGCAACCCTCCCAAAATTACAGGCCAAAGATATCCCTTGGAAGATTGATATAATCATTCGCCCGAGCACAATCCTAAATATTTGGAGTCAAAAAGTAGACGTCAACTTTGGCACTTATCACCCCGAAACCATTTAAACGACCACCAGAGCAAGTTGAAACAGAGTTATCCATACTAAGTCAAATAAAAGCGTTTGTCAGGGGCCTGTTTGGAGGCTGTNTTCTCAACTGCTTCTTTTCATGTAAAACATCGGCTTTGGTGCGGCATTCTTTGCAATTGCTCAGTGCTGGAACAGCGGGTTCCTAAAGGCTTTGAGGAACACTTTGGACATTTATCGAACAAAGCGTCGGAGATTTCAAAAAGAACAACTGCACATATGGCAGTCATGCAGATACGCCGTGTAAAAACGATGTTGATAAACTATATCGCTTGTACGTTTATCTTTCTGCAAGAATAGCGAGAAAAACGCACGACCAATATTACAATTAGCGCACTCAGCGAATTTGCTGGATCGAGCTCGTGGAATAAATGTGTGGCTCAGTGAAATTCCTCTATTCATCCATTTACTTATTTATTTATCTATCTTTCACTTGCTCTCCAGTGAGTAACATCATATAAACAAACGGAACTTGTCATGAGGTACAGAATTTAATTTGAAACTGCGATCAATCTAGACGAATTGATGTACAAATTCGCAAAAAGCAAAGTTTTCGCCAAAAATGCCGCAATACGTGATCGAGCAAAGCCTCCTTGCGCTGAATAATGATGCACAGAGGAACTGGACATTTTTGACTTGCGTTCAGTTTCAGAGAAGTTGGTTAATTTCCACAATTCAAAAAATTATGTATTGTTAGGTCGTATTACAGACCGCGGTGTTATTATTGCTTTTGAACGAACTTTCTCCTCCTCCAAGCTTCGTGTCTGGTTACCCCCGTTTCCGCGTCTGGTGTAGACATGTTTTAAAAATGATTTCTAAATCTGATTCTCAATCTGAAAAGAGTGCGATATGAAACGTTTACGGGTTCTTCGGTTGTGCGACAAACATTGCTATTTGCTCTTTCACAGTTTTGCATTCAAAACGAAATACGCTTTTGTGGGAAAGGCTCCACGTGTCGCTGGGTCGTCGACAATGCACTGCGAGACATGTTTGTTCTGAGAAAAAATGTGTTTTTGTACTTTGTGCTGGACAACACCGAATTCGCAAAACTGCAGTAAGCTTGGGAGCTTATGTCTCGGAATTCCCTAAACAACTACCGTGATCGCGGACAAAATGCGTTTTGTAAATTCACACCATAAATATCAAAAGCTTGCATTGTACCGTTTATGTTTAGAGTAGAAAATAAAATGGGAACTGATTTGAAGCAAAACAGTCCGTATTGCAAACATGGAATCCAGGTTTTAACTTGATGTATTTTGAAGCCCATGCTTGCAAAACATGTGCAAGTGGCATGATGATTAATATATTTTTAAGGTCTTGAAAATCTGACCCCTACCCTATTTTCCCATTTCCCATGTTTATCTGGTCTTGAGAGGAAATAGGATGATATTACAATGACATTGAAAAGTTCGCGCTGTTTAAAGTGGCCCACGCACGCTACATTTGATCAAGTAACCGACAGATTTCTGGGAGACAATCCACAAAAACCGCTAAACGACAAACTTTGACTTTGCATATTTAAGCTAGTCCCGGAACTTTGACTCGACATTTGGTTGTCCACATGAAGTACTGAGATGAAAAAGCAATGTCAGCTGCTGTGATTTGAATTTCAGTCCTGACAATACCCTGTGCGTAAACGTTACGCGATAGATGTTTGAAAATACTGTTAATAAAAAACTTTTTGAAAGCTTACGGCAATGGCATGTGCATGCGCAGAAATGTACGTCTATAGCCGAGTAAGGCAACAAAAAATTTTCCACCAAAGCGAAGTGTCAAAGCCTAAGTTACGGTCAGAAAAAGGTGATCGCGCAGGATGATGAAACACGAAATCAGCTTTTGTAATCAAAATCAACTGTTCAAATGAATGCTGATCTTTCCTTAGACTTTTGTTGTTAATCTGTTTTTCGACATAGTTGAATAAAAACAATCTACCGAAAAACATACTTTTCCTACTGTTTTAATGACAACGAAGCAAAGACGAATGTCTAAAAGCAGATGCAATTTTCGTTTGCCTTTGTGAAGAGATTTTAGCATCAAATTGAAGACCTAAAGTCTCAACAGAGTTTTCTTTCAGTACAAAATTTAAAGTGTCCGTTTCACGTTTCAGCCACGAATCGGACCCTCCTCTGTAAACTTGCGCTGAAACAATGCATTCTGAAAGATATCCTTCCTCTGTCGCATGCACCGTAAGTACAGCAGAAAGTTGATAACACCCAAAACCACGGGGGGGGGGCAGTGCCCCCCAGAAAAATTGTTTTAAACATACAACAAAAACAAATATCTTGTCCACAAAAATGTATTTTGCCCCCTCTCAAACCTTAAAACTTTCTACCGGCCTGGAGTTCATCGCAGTGTAACCACACTCTTGTGGCAGCTTACATTCTCGAACAAGCGAGTGGAATGCTTCACTAAACAAAATAACGCATTCAAGACTGAACAGTATTTCATGACGAACCAAGTGCATATTACGAGCCAACAATGCTCCATTTCTGACGAATCAAATAAAAAATTAATTTACTTACCTGAGACGTTCGTTCCAAGCTGCGTAGTTAATGCGACCACCACAAGAACAATAAATAACTTTGTGAGACTTGCCATTCTCCAGAAATTGACCAAGGTCACTAGTGTTTTAACCTGCAAGAGGAAAGGTGTGAATTTACAAACATAAATCAAATGATGGCCGCTGCCTTTCTAGTGAAGGTCGTCTCGTCTTTTGAGCGAAAGAGAAAATATTCTTAAAAGTGAATAAAAGCCACCACGAGCGGCGTGTTGACAGTTATAATGTGATGAAGCTATCGCGTTACAGAAGAAACCTTGGTTGTTTGTACAAAACCTAATACCTTGCGTGGTATGGAAATAATGCCGCAGACGGTCGAAACGTACAAACGCCGAAAATACAATGACCTCCTTGACAATTATTCTATTTAAACAGTTGCAATCGAAACCACTGGCGTGTATGACAAGTCCACTGCCCCTTTTTTGAGCTGCCTTGCAAAGAAACTTGTTGATATGTCAGGTGATTCCAGTGAGCGACAGTGGTTCCACCATCGCTTGTCCCCTTGGCTGCAGTCAGAGGGAACGCTGTTAGCATATTGGTCTGTGACCAAATTTGATCTGATTTTAGCCATCCTCGGTGAAGTAACCAGTGTTGCTGCTCGCCACTTGCCTCTTCAATGAACAGCCATTGCCTTCGGACTGTTTGCGTTTTCTGTAAACTTTGTTGTTTTCCGAATGTTTGCGCTTTCTGTAGCCCCCCTGTGCAGTATTGTTTCGCTCCCCTTTTCAGCTATCCTGACTACCGCATGGCCTATGATGAAAACACAGCGTTGTGACATATCTCACTTTGCCTGAAACTCCTTGAGGCCAAACGCGCAGTCACAGAAACAGTCATAAGCAAATTTTTACTTCACAATCTAGAGCAGTGTTTCCCAGACTTGCGCTGCTGAAGAGGCTGCGGTGTGCCGCGAAAGTTTTATGTTTTGACAAAACCTTCTGTATGTTACATCACTTCCGTTACAAAGTTTGTGAAGAGTAGGTTTTTATAAAGTAGGTGCTCCGGGGCCAAATCCAGTATTTATTATAGTGTGCCGTAACAAAATAAAGTTTGAAAAGCGCTGGTCTAGAGTAGTTATTCTCAATTTAAAAAAACAGTGAACCCATTTTCTAAATCCTGCTGCACCTGCTAACATCTCTTTCAGAATATCGACAAATTAATCGCTTTGTTCTGGCAGAAACGCATCAGATTGAGTTGTGATAAGACATTAACCGGTAGAAAACATCTCCTATAGCAACCTCAACTTCAACAACGAAAAACCGAGTGTGTTAAACCACCTTAAAATACCTCCTTCCTTAACACACGCGATGTCGCAGAAGCCATAAATTTGTTTTTTCGTTAAGTTGAGGTTGCTATTGTAGAGGTTTTCTGCCCATAAAGCGTAAACGATACCATAAACAATACATCATGGGATTCAAGTTTTAAAAATGCCTAAAACCAATGCAGTGATTCACTTATTTATTTCGACCAACTCTATTGCTGCTGATCTGAAGACTATTTTGTTTGTGAGAAGTATCCCCACCTTAATGGAATTCAACTCTTCGCACTTTAAGCCTCTTGAACCTCTCTCTCTAGGAGGCCTAGGTTTAATCCCGACCAGAGCCCGCCTTTACATTATATGGCTCTCAGCCCCGCACGTGTGTCTTTTTTTCCATTTGTACGATGGAGCGGGCGGACAGAAAATCAATGTCAAGCCAACCAGCAGCGGCGCGGTGGACTGGCTGCGTGATCTCTAAGAAGGTGACGGTTACTGCAGGTTATTCCCGTTTCACCGTGCGGTGTCGATTCCACGAAAACCTGAAAGTGCCTGTCTGCTTTCGACGCATTTTGAGTAAAATAGAACAGACTTTGGCTCGAGATTGACCTAAACTGCGATGAGGAGAGATGAAAACTAGCATGCAAATAGGTGGAAGTCGTCTTTGAAAGAATCCTTATCAAAGTCAAAACTAAATCTGACAATAACTAAAATTACTTTTACAACGTTTGAATTTTGCATCTAAACATCTCTCATTGTAAAGGTTTTCCATAGACTAGTTCTGACAGGCTTTAATCCCAGAGCGACGAGTGCTCGTCGTGGCTGAGTGAGATGGGCTTCCACTTCCAAGCCAATTTTTATAATCCCAAAAAAGACTCCGTACAAAGCATTTAAACTTCCAAATTTGATGTTTACTTCTTGTTCTATCAACCTTGAATTTCAGATGGCCACGAGATGAAGGGTTCAAAAAAGCATTTGCACGTTGTTAACTCTGACATCTGTTAAAATTTTGTGTAGTTTCTTGAAGACCTTCACCCGAACTATTCAAAAATGATATTTACTGCATCTATTTAAAAAATATATTGCTTGAGTCAAAGCAGAAACTTTTGTTTTATTTTAGGATCACTTTTAGTTTCGTTTCAGCGCCGCTCCACTGTTATTAAACATGTTTGAATAATTTATATATACTTTTATCCGCTTAAACTTCAAGTAGACTTGTTGGCAGCGGTTTTAGTGACCAAAACCCTGTTTTGCATTGAACTGCTTTGTTTCAAACCGTTGCACAACTAAAACATCTTCGTTGTTCGTTAACTTGAGTGAGGAACAACTCAGGTTTAATGAAAACGTTGAGCGCTGGTGTTTGCCTCAATCACTTCTGATCTTTTAAAAACTTCGTTATATGTTACATTTCCTGCACATGATTTACATACATCGTTAGCAAATTTTTTTTCAAAAAACAAAACAACAAAAAAAGCAAAAAGAACACCGTTCTGTGTTGCAGCACTCTTCCATTTTGCATCACTTAACTTTTAAGAAATTGATTTGTGTCTTGGTGTAAACAAACTACGTTTCGACGACGTTGTACGCACTTCTTTCATCAAAAAAATGTTGCTTCAATTTTTACGAAACAGCCATGGGCGTCCGCAGAGATTTTTCCAGGGGAGTAAAGTCGATGTTTTGCTAATTTTTTCAGGTTGTTGGCGATGCAGCGCAAATGGACATACAGAAAAGAGAAATTCTCCAATGTTACGGCAACAGTTGCATACAGTGTTTCCTTTGTAAAAAAACTTGCACTGAAGAAATGTTTGTTCTAGTGAGCATGGATATTTTAAGACTGAGTTAGCAGAGTTCTAAATGAATTACAAACTTTGTAAATTTTAGAATAAGTGTAAAATCTTATGAAAATACGAACAAAGTACACATTTAATTCAAATAGCTTCTTGTTTTCGTGCTTTTCCAATGTTTTGGAAAGTTGGAAGGGCGCGAGATGAGATTGCACTGCGCAAATGGTCTGGTGGTACTGCATATTTTGCGCACAGGCCCGTAACCCTACAGAATTTTTCTCACCTCCTGGAAAAATGTGTTGGACACTGTTTAAAACTATTGGACATAGTTTTAAAAAAATTGGGACCCTCTCAGAAAACCCTTCGCTCCCCCTGGTGTCCTAAGCTGGTTACGGGCCTGTTTGTGCACCTTAGAGGAAGCATGGTTACAAAAAATGCGCTTTGTTAGCAGCAATTTCTTCACACATAGTATAAACCAGGGGTAGTCAAACTTGTTCAGTGGAACAGTCATTTGCACAAAATCGAAAACACCGGCGACCCGCAAAATCAGTTTGTAGTGCCAATACAAATACGGTAAAGAATGCAAGTTCTACATTAAATGATGTACACTGATTTTCAATGTCAAGTTTTTGTTTGATCTTCCAGTCCCCGAAAATCTGGACAGTATACTGTTAAAGCTGTAGGAATTAATTCTCCCAAGTATTCATTTTTCAGGGTTGCACGATGGTTTGATTTTACGAACTTCATTACTGAGAAAAAAAATTCACAGCAATATGTTATTTTATACACAGAAATGTGTTATACACTGGCCTTTTAAATTCTGGAAATTCTTTCTGGAACCTGTGGCCAGAAATTAAGCGTTGAGTGGCATTGACTAAAGTTTTTTTAGAGCCAGATTTTCCTCCATTTTATTCAGTTTCATTTCTACAGCAGACAAGTTTGTAACAAACGGTTAGCGAACTGGACAGCCACTACCTACACATTAACATTGAATGGATTTACAAGGAATGCAAAGCATGGCTTTAACTCTTGGAAATGGTCATATCTGGCTTGGAACTCCCAGCATTCATACAATTTATTTTTGTATTCTTCCAAGTGGTGGCCTGCAATTTTCTCTTCGCGAAAAGCATTCATTCTCATTCTAACATTGGGAAAATGACTGAATGCTTTTGGCAATTTGTCTTTGAAAAATTTTAATTTTTCTGTGAAGCTAAGTAGCTTAACATGCGATTTAGGTTCACTGTCTTTGTTATCAAATCGCGCAGACTCCCCGGCAGGGGTGTAGTGGGGCGGGAACGCGTGGGAACGGCGTTTCCACACCTTTTTCACATTTTGCTTTAAAATGAGTTGGAAGCTATTTTAAATTGGCTATTTTTGATGCGTTTTTTTTTTCCACACCTTTTTTGTTCGTACTACATCCCTGCTCCCTGGTGACTAACTTCACGGGCTTGTGTAAACACATTGATAGATGAAACAAACGTTAAATATGAGGAAACAACTCGCTATCAGCCACATATATTGCTATTCATCTATAGAAAAGCCACACAAAACTTTGTCGGCAGCCCGCAGTTCGCCCACTATTGGTATAAACCTACGTGGCTTACCGCTATGAGCAGTTACTGTCTCGCTGCATTACTTGCCAAGATGTCTGCGTTCAATAGTTGCATGCGGTAACAGGGTTGCCAGATCTACTTTTTGCCAAGGGGCCAAATAAATCTAGACCAGAAAAGAGCCGAAAAGAGCTAAATTCTAAGACAAGGGGCCAAAAAATGGCCAACCACTTTTTCCAAATTTATCAGCAGTTACAAAGTCATATAAACCCATGCTTGGTAATTTATCACAATTGTAGCGCAACAGCAAAACAAATGCGTGATGAAAGATCGTAAGAGAACAACTTAATTTCCATGCGTAGCCATAAATTGAGGTAAACTTACCATCCTCTATTAGTGCTAAAGCGATTAACAACAATCTGAACAAAACCAACAAAGACGTGCACTGCCTGAATAACAGTACGTTACTAGGTAGCGTAACAGTTCTCACTGCTACCTCGTCTACAACTGCAGCAAGCAACAGGCATTCTGATGAACTTACTTTAATATTAACTCGGAAACTCCAAGATTTCTAACAAATTTTTGTTATCAAAAACCTTCAAACTATATGAATTTGGTGAAAATCTACGATCAAATTAGTCAAAAAAGTGAAAAAATATGGCTTCTCAGACAGGAATCAGGGTGGTCAGATCTAATTCTTGCAAAGGCCAGTCCATCCTGGAAAAGGGCCAAAAAAGAGCCAAAGGGCCAAACAAAAATTTTTGGGCCAGAAAGTGTTATTTAGGACCAAATTTATGAAATTTGGCCACAAAAGGGCCAACCTGGCAACAGGCCCGTAGCCAGGTTTCAAGATTTGGTGGGGCACAATACATTTTTAGGGGGGCACGATTTTTGCTTTTACTATATGTTTGAAACAAATTTTTCTGGGCGCAACAAAATTTGGGGGGTCATAAAAGAAATTTAGGGGGGCACTGCCCCCGAATGCCCCCCTGTGGCTACGGGCCTGCCTGGCAACCCTGTGCGGCAAAACGCCTACTGCCGTGACTTGATATGCATCTTCGAAGATTTGTTGCCATGTTATTGTTACGCAACAAAGGCCAACAGTAAAACAATTCGCTCCCGAGTTTCGCAACCTGCCTCTGCAGGCAAAGAAGCGGATTTAGTGAACTACAAGCTCATCACTGCATGTTACCTAAACAGTGAACCTGTCTCCTGGGCAGTGCGAGTGTCATATCGGCAAACAAACTGTCATTGTAAGAATTATCCCAACTGATCAGAATTTAACTGCTGATATCACGTTTTCCAAAAATATTTGCTTCTTAATCCCAATTTCCAGGGTAAAAAACCGTTTTGCCCCCACCTGCGGATACCCATGGAAACAGCTTAGATTGCCAGTTGCTTTTCAAACGGAAATCATTTTGTGGATTGATTCCGTTCTCGAGTAAATCTTCAACGGGCAAAGTTAAATTACTGAGTGTTTTTGTTTCAAGAGAAACGCTAGAAAATGTGGACATTTCCTTCGTGGAACACATCTTCAGTCTTATTATACGATGTAAGATCTAATGGGAGTTCGCGGGTTTGAGATATGTAGACGACTTGAACAGGCGGACAATGTTTTATCTGTCAGGTCTAACCGGCAACTATAATTATTTGGTTTTTGTTTTCAACTTAAAATTTTATGAATTTTCTTTTAGACTTTATTAATTTTACCTTATACCTGAACTGTTTCACGCTTTAATCTTTTTAAGTTCCAATTTAGTTAAACCATAAATTTTATCAATTTATTTTTTCACTGCGGCTTCCCCGGGTTGCTTTGAAAAGAGCAGGCGCGTAGCTGCACAAGCACGTCGGGCAAAAAAACAGCTGACAAACATCAGTGCGAATGTCTCTAGCAACTGCTTCAAAGCAATTGTCGTTGTGAGCGCAGCCACGCGAAGAAACTGTGATCGCAGCATTTTTCACGCATCAAAGAGGAAGCGCATACTTCACCCAATCACCCAGCTCTTTGATTGACACAAACCGGACGCACATACTTTTTGGAGTCGAGATTTGGATTCCCATTGCGACCGAGGTTTCGCGGTAACACTCTCGCCTGCACTGATTCGCCTACGGATACAAATGCAATCTGGTTCACATTCCGAATATATTTGTCTTTCAAACTAAAAAACACATTGAAGATACCTTGTGTTAACTCGACTTGTACAAACGCGTTTACATGGGCTTCCGTGCTGGCAACACATCACAAAACACCTCAACTCATCTTTTCATGAATGAAATAACCTTGAATGGAAATTACAAAAATTAGACTGTTAAATCTAAAAACACCTGCTCGTCCCTTTCACAGGACTCTGTAAATCATTCAAAGAACAATATTTCTCTATGGTACCAGTGAGCTTCAGCGAGTTGAAAACGGTTCTCTTTTAAATCGTAAAAGAACCCTGCTCGAAATTGAAAGGTTGGACGAACATTGCAAGAAGAACAAATGATCATTTGAATTACAGCAAAACACCTATTTCAGCACTGTGAGAGTGCAATATTTCCGTGTTACAACTTTCACTTTTATTTGTCAAATCAAAGATCACGGAAACTACAGGAAAAAACGTATTTATTTCCTATCTGCGTGAGCTGACTCCTGCATGCAGTATGCTGTGCAAAATAAAGTAAAGAGCTAGGTTCTCGCGACGGCCCTCATTTGACCTCCACAATTTTCGTGCATAGAAAAAGTGTGGGCGTCATGCTTTTTGACTTTTCTGGTATTTCTGACATTGTGTGCATCATAAGCAAACAGAATGAAATTGTTTGAGAGTTTAAATCATTTTTTTGTTGTGACTCTCACTGGTTACTTAGTATTCCCTGTTTTTATACTGTAATTGCTCTTTTTCCTGCTTTCATTGCTGTCTTGTGTCTCATTCCTTTAAGTTTTGCGTTCATTTGATAGACATTATACAGTTTCTTTGGATTCAACGAGAAATGTAGACGATAGCCATTTTTCTTTCAAGAAACATTATTATGTTTCGCAATAATTTTGCAAAACCGACCGGAGTTAGATGCTTTTATCATTCGCTAAAACGGCCTTAAGCCAGTAGTGTATAGAGAAACCGCATTATTTATAACTTTCGACAATCGTTTCGTAGTTTTTCTATTCGTTACAGGAATGCCCAAACTCAGTTATCCACAAACGTTTATCACTCTGCTCAGTTTTTTCAGTGGAAACCGGGAAATATCAATTGCACAAACACCGCCGACACTGATCAACAGCATCCGCTTTCTCGGAAAGCTAATGACCGATTGAAAGCATTAGCCTCGGATTGCAATGCACTTACGGATTTCTCACCTTTGTTGCCTGATAACCACACAAAATTTGTTTACGACCCACTGGCAGAAGTATCATGTGCTAATTACACCAAAGTCGGAACGTCACGTACGGAAGATACGCAGACTAGCTGAAAATCGACATTCATGAACTCCAATGAGTTCTTTTGTCGTTGTACGACTGCCCACAAGGCTCTAATCGGCATATAGCCAGGGGTGTAGTGGGGAGGGAACGCGTGGGAACAGCGTTCACACACCTTTTTGAAGTTTTGCTTTAAAATGAGTTTGATGCTGTTTTAAAATGGCTAGTTTTTTGGGTGCGTTCCCACACCTTTTTGTTATCACTGCATTTCTGTCTATAGCTCGATTAGTCGAAGCAGAAATGCTTGGCAAGGCAGGGTTGACATCCCCGATTAGGTTGGAAAAGTCTCTTGGATAGAGTTGATGAAACTTCGTCACAGGGTTTAGCAGTTTTTCCTTGATGCATTTTTTCAATTAACAGCAAACACTGTCTGGATTTTTGTGGCTATGTTGTTCGCAATAAGTGCCTGGACTTAACTTGTTGAGAGCTGCCCAACGTACAGTAAGCTGTGTGCGTTCTACTCCTGCAGACTTTGCAATAGTTCTTCCGAAACTAAGAGCGTTTTTCAAAAAGCATTTTCTGTTTCGTCAAAGAGCACCCTCAAGCGAAACCAAGAGCTCTTTTCTGTACATTTTGACAGTGTTACTCCAAAGGAAATTGCATTTACTAAAAGTACAAAAGCACTGATTTGAAAACAACTTGCTTCTGATGAAACTCTGCTTACTATCTTTGCATTCCCGAAGTTCTGGCTTTGACTGTCAACCTATTGCCCAAGTGTCTGGTGAAAATGGATTTTGCTACTGGATATTTTTACTAAATTGAATTGCACATCAAATGGTCGTTGAGTTTGTGCAGGTATTTGCTGTAAACAAGATTGCATCAAGTCCTGTATCAAGTCTGTCATGTGAATATTTTTTTTCTGTGCGAGCCTGATTACACGAGATTTTGATCAAATTGAAGCAGAGCATCCTTTGTACCTGCTCTTGTCATAAAATACATTTCCGTGTGTTTTGGAAAACAGGAAGAAGATTTTTGTTTGATACGAATTTGATTGCTTTGCAGAAAGAACAAATCTCATGGTTAATGTTTGCTATTTCGGGGGGATATTTCAGAGCTTCCTGCCTCTATCATTCCCAATCAACGAACCAATCGACGATGCCGACAAGAAATACAATAAAATAATTATAAGATTTTGTAATCATAGATTGATCTTGGCACAAGAACACAAACGTCTTAACTGCAATTAACAAAGGTTTGGCGGACTACAGCAAACGGTACTGTGAAGCTACAGACAATCGAAATTAATGTTTTTGCTACTGTAAATTAAGAAGTTTAATGTTGGCAGAAATTTAACGATCAGTGAATTTCAGACGTTACAAGCAACAACATACGTTTTTATTCCGCACAACAAAACGCGTGAAGACCAGACAGTATACAAAAAACAAGCGAATTTGTGCTGATTTACGGTCTGAGGTTGCGTTTGAGCATCTTGAGCTCTCACGACAAGCAGCAAACCAGTGTGGTTCATTTTGTTTTTGATAAAATGTTATTCAAACCAAGTTCAAGCTCCTCACCTCGGGTGTAGGTTTTCCCAAAGTAAGTGTTCCATACAAACTTCAATCATAATTTCTGCCTATGTGTTTCCTGTTATTACTTCAAAACGATCGTGCTTGTTACCAGAATCTACGAACACTGTCATTTCAAGTTTTACTGTCATGTGAACGTTTAAAAATTCTTTTAGAACTAAACAAGGTTTGGCTTTTTCGAAAAATCTTGGAAATTCTGATGATTCAAACAGAAAGTTTGGTAAAAATGAGCAAATCAAGCACGGTTCAAAGAAATCGCTTACAAGTCATGCACGACCTGGCCTCAAGGCACTTACCACTAACCGTTTTTATTCACGACAAGATATCAGCGAAAAATTCCAAACGTTTTTTATTTGCTCCTAATATCTACCCAAAAATTCCACTTTAACAATCACACTCCTAAATGCCTCCATTCCTATAGTACACTCAGGTGCTTGTCCTGAATTGTCTCCGCAGATTTCTGCAATCCACTGTGCTGTAAACCCAGGAGCGTACGAGGAGTCAAGGGGGGAGCAATGCTCCGGGCGCCGGTCACTGGGGGCGCCAAAAAGCACCAACAAAGTCGCAAGTAGAATACAGTACATTTGCTCCCAAAAGACCTAAGGTTCGTAGAATATGTGGTGGCCAAACTTGTTTCTTGCCCCAGGCACCATCTAGCCTCGGTACACCCCTCTTAGAACACAACTCTGCTGGAACACAACTTTGCTGGAAAGTTCAACAGCGAGATGTCCCTCAGGCGCTTGTCACGAATTGTTCGCTGCCTTCTGCACAACTGTGCTGCAAACTTCTTATCGTCTAATTATGGACAACTTCTGATTGGTCGCCACTGCGAGCTCAGCATCTCGACAAGCTTTGTTTACTTGCACTTCATCCCTGAATATTTTCAATAGTGCGCATGTGGTTGGGTGCGATCACCAGAAATCCCTGTGGTAAGGTGCGTTGAGTTTCATTATTTTCAGGCTGCATTTTTACGGAATTAATTTTAACTTTAAAACCGTTCCAGTTGCAATCACTTGGGAATTAAATGTTGAAAGCGTGTTTCAGGAAGTGGTTGGCATTGTTCTCAACTACTGAGTTTGCTTGGAATTGCTTTTATTACAATGTATCAAAAATCCTCAACTCTGTATTAAGAAATGGTCCATATAGATCTTCCAAAGTTTGTTCCGAATCAACAATAAACCGATGACCTATTCTTGGTGTAATCTTTCAAGTAAGAACCGAAAAGCCGATTAACAGCAATCATTGCTTTCACCCTGTCTTAAACCATGTTTCTTCTTTTAATTANAACGAAACCACAATTTACATCGTACCTTCCACTACTGGTTTCGTCCAAGCAGCCGAACTTTGCCAAATCAAAGTCTCTCGCCTCTAAGCCAAGTCAACAGCAGCATCGCAGCCGGTTTGAGCCAAATGTGAAAGCAAGTTCACGCGCGACTGACCATAAAAATCCCTTTTCAGCTGATGATGCGTCATGGTTCATTAGGCATACCTTCTCAAACCACATATCTCCTGTATTCAAGTAACTTCACTCCACAAGTGAACGAAGCAAGGAATCAATCACAAATTTTTAATTGGAAATCGATTTCACGTAACACTACGCATCGTCAGTCCTATCATAACACTACGCATCGTCAGTCCTATCATCAGATTTAAACACAAGGGCGAAACCGCTTAAAACTTCAAAATTAATTGACAGCTCTCGCGGTCACATGATAAAACCTGTAGATGAACCTCAAGGGTATTCAGTGTTTCGCAACCGTTTTATTGCAGATCCCACTTCGATTTTTGAAAAAAAATCATACGACCAGCTACCTTTCCCTGATTTATCACTTGACTGCAAAGTACGTGCTTTTTCGTTATTTTTTCATCGAAAAGAAAAGGTAAAATCAATAAAAAAGTCATCCGTCTATTGCAAGTGCAATTACCCAATAAAGGCGCGAACGGCTTAGAATTCATTCAAACTTGTTTATCAGATTGCAACGTTTTCGCTGAGTGCCAATCATATTATTCTTGGACGCGTTTAAATAAATGTACTGTGCATTGCTGTTTAATTTCGAAATGCAGTGATTACACACAGATTCGTTAAACCTGAGTCGCCCTGTGGTAGCAAAGTATTGCCGTACGTTGAGAAGTACTCGTGAAATCGTCTACATCAGACTTGCGCAGTAGGGTTGTCAGTTCCAGATTAGCGACAGGTCCAGAGTTAAGGCTGGAAAGTCTAAGTTTAGAGATCCACATTTTGAACGGTGTCAAACGCTTAAGTAATTGGTTTGAAATTAGGCTTATCACAAATTTCAATATTGTACGGTAGGGCAACAGTAAAACACAAGTTTTGAAAGCGTTTCTGAACACGCAGTAGATGTAGGACTGTATAAAGCGCCTCTATAGGTACAAACCGGAAGGATAAAGCCAGGGGTCACAAACTAGTGGCCCATGGGCCGCATGTGGCCCGCGAGGCCATTTTGTGCGGCCGCGATGCATTTAGGGAAAATTGAAATAGTCAACATGTAAGTTATTTAGTTTATTCACAAGTGTTTATAAGTGCTCCGTCAGCGAGTGAACAAGTTCGTTTTAAACGACGTAGAGAAGGTTAGAAATGATTTGCCTTTAAACAAAAAGTGCAAATAGCTAAAAATTTCCAAANAACGTTAAGGCCCCAGTCTTCAAAACTTCCGGATTCTAAATCATCGCACGAAAATGTCCAGTCCGGCAAGCTTATCCCTGAGTCAAGATGTTGTGATATTTCCCACGTTGCCGTACACCTCCCACATAAGATATTTTTCCCTTTCCTTTTATTTGAACAATTCTCATCTTCCAATCAATTTAATGGCGCTACACTTGTATATCAGTTCGATTAAGTGATTTCCACACCGGGAACAACAACTGCAAGAGAGACAAGGAAAGGCACGCTAATTAAAAAAACGTCGGACTAACAAGCGACTAAACACATTCGCCCGCTTTCCTGTTCTCTCAGCCGTCACCATCACCACTGTCTCTGCCGTGGAGAAGCGAACAAGTTGAGCTGAGCGTTAGTCGATATTGCTATGCGTTGAGTGCGGCGAGCAGCAGCGTCGCTAGTTCCGAGAAATTAACGAGATGTTCGCGTCTCGAACTGAGCGCTTCTCGACCTGATTGACACAAGAATTTAGCTCGACGTTCAATTGATACTTTTGCCACTGAGGCAGGGCTCAATTTTCATTAGATCCTTGCCTTTCTCGTCACAATCTCCGTCAAACATTGCATAACACTGACAGCAAACATTACGCAACACTGACAGCATTGCCTTAATGAGGCTGAAATTCCGAGCCAAACGACATGGGTAGCTCGTTGTTATTTCTGCCGCATGACCGGTAAGTGACTGGTGGTACATTAGACAACTTTTTTTGACTGACGCAATGCCAGTTACTGGCTTCCTACAAATACATTAAACCTATGAGATCTGTCCCATGTTGTTTGTTAACATTTTCGGATTTAACCCCAAACTGTGCCCATTCAAAATATTTTTGTTAGGACCAGCGCCGGATTTAGGGGAGGCCAAGGGGCCGGGCCCAGGGACCCCACCATGTTCATATGTTTAGCCATATGTGCGACATGTGCCTGCCACTTAATCTTTTTTATCGAAGAAAGTTCGTTTGTAGGCGTTATTAATTATTATTGGTCGGGCAGATGGCAGTATTTCACTTAAATGTTATTTGATATTGTGAAGAAACAAACACATTGGTTTTCTGAAAGTCGGTCAAGCATCTGAATCTAGTGAATGCAAGGCCCAAGCCATGTAAAACCCATTAGCTTACGTCTCTACTCGTTTCTGGTAGATTTTGCGTCTGCCTTACCCAGATTTGCACAGATCGCATGTGACTAGCATTACTAAGCATGGGAGTCCGCAGAAATTTTTCCATGAGGGCAAAGTCGACATTTTGCTTATCTTTTTCAGGTTGTTGGCGAATGGACGTATACAAAAGGAAAATGTCCAATGTTCCGGCAACAGTTGCATACAGTGTTTTCCTTGTAAGAAAACTTTACACTGAGAAAATGTTTGTTTTAGTGAGCATGGATATTTTAAGACTGAGTTAGCAGAGTTTCAAATGAAGTACAAACTTTTGTGAATTTCAGAATAAGTGTAAAGTCCTATGAAAATACGAACAAACTACACCAGCTATGTCCAACCTAAATGGTTTACTGAGCCAAAAAGTATGTCACTATCTTGACCAGGGCTGCACATTGAATGACATATTATTGAGGGCCGCACATTGAATGGCTTACTTTAGTCTTAGCAAACCAAATTTAGCTTAAACTAATATACTGAAAGTGTTCGAATCCTAACTGCAATGGTAACAGACATGATCAAGTGGCACTGCGGAACACCTGCATCAAATATTTCAAATTGAAGATTATGAAAACAAGGACAGGTTATCAGTGTCTAGGATACTTATACTACTGCGAAAACCTAAAGTGGGCCGCAAAAAACCCTCAACTGGGCTGCGGGTTGGACATAGCTGAACTACACATTTGAATCAGATAGCTTCTCCTTGTTTTCGTGCTTTTCCAATGTTTTAGAATGTTGCAAGTGAGCGAGATGAAATTTCACTAGTAAATGTTCTGATGGTACAGCGCATTTGCGCACCTTTCGACGGAGCATTGGTTGCAAAAAATGCGCTTTGTTGGCAGATATGCTTCTTTACACATAGGATAAAACAGGGGTGGGCAAACTTGTTCAATGGATGATTCATTTGCAGAAAACAAAAAACACCAGCAGGCTGCAAAGCCACTTTGTAGTACATTAAATGATGTACAGTAATTGTCAGTATTAAGTTTTTGTTTGCTTTTAAAGTCCCCGAAAATCGGGACAGTTCGTTGTTATTCATTCAGAAGAGCCACAAAAAATATGTCGGCGAGTTGCAGTTCGCCCACCATTCGTCAGTCGCTGCGTTAGCTGCCAAGATGTCCACGTCAGAGGTGAAAGTAAGCCGGAACGCCGTTCCGGTAAAACAATTATTGCCGGTACGGCGTTCCGGTCAGAATTTCTAGTAGGTTGGTGTTATATGACGCTGACACAACAATGGCGGTACCTGAACTTTACTAGAAACAGCTTTTACATCTTATTTCCTGAGAAAGGTATCATATGAGTTCAAGGCAAACCATTTGTAGCCGTCTCTACGTTCGTTTCAAAGGAACTTGTTCACTCCCTAGCCGAGCACTTGTAAATACCGGTAAATAACCTAAATAAAGTAAATTTTAATTGTTTGAAAATTCCCAAAAAGCATTGCGA